>Ga0164242_10000659_pt1 | contig 41726 bp, 65 predicted proteins | sample OricomgcompostMG_FD_108783 | JGI IMG/M metagenome (GOLD analysis project Ga0164242, IMG submission 108783) | Miracle-Growth compost microbial communities from Emeryville, California, USA - Original compost - Miracle growth compost (MG) ... | reverse complement strand
TTCATCTATGCGCATAAGCAAAAAACTTGCATAGACTAGATCACCTAATAGCGGTGATCAATTGTGGTGCCCTCTATCGGACTCGAACCGATATGATATTTAAATCGAAAGATTTTAAGTCTTTTGCGTCTACCAATTTCGCCAAGAGGGCTAAACTCTTTATTCTCTAACTATAGCCTAAGTAAAAGGCTGTGTCAAGAGGCATGATGTTCTTTAAAGTTATTTCGATTAAAGACACCTTGATACTTCTTACCTAACCAAATCATGTATAAAGTATGGCTAATCTTCTTAGCTTTATAAGTAAATCCTTTTGTTAGATTTACTTGCTTATGCTTAGATTGATTAACTACGTCTTCATCTTGAATAAGTTTAACTTTAATCATAAAGACGTTCCTTTGCCAAATTTTGCTTAATTACATCATGTAGGTATCTAAGATTAGGAAATCCTGAATACATAGCAACGAATAAAAGTTTTTTATACATATTATATCTAAAAGAGTTTTTAGGATACTTCATCTTTAGTTTAGATAAAGTAGTTAATGCTCTTTGAGATAAACTCATTGAATAGTTCCTTCGTGTTCAGGAGGAGTAAAGCCTTTAACATATGTAATAATAGTATCAATTACTTTATCATCTGGTACTTGATAAGCAATTTGCATACCATCAATAATGGAATTAACTAATGCTTGAAATACTAAATCAAATGGTTTACCTACAAATAAAGGATACATTTGTTTTTGTAAAGCTGTAACATCAGCAAGTGTAAATTCTGATTTAATTTGATTATCATTCATTTCTTAAAACTCCTTAATGTTTTAGCTAATCTAGCTTCTTTAGCTACTTTACCATTACCTTTAGCAGCTTTGTTAATCTTCTTTAAAGGGATTTTATCCCCTTGTTTAACTCCTAAAGCTTTATGCAATGCACCTTTATTCTTAGTTGCTTTAGCTATCCAATTCTTTTTCATCACACTCTCCTAAAAAATGCCCCTCAAAGCGATTTTATCACAGGCAGGCCCTTGCAGACAGCCGAAAAATATGGTATGTCTTCGACCCATAGACGGAATACTAGTGGGGCACAGGTGCCCTCACTTTTTTCAGAACGAAGTGATGAAAAATGAATTAATGCAACTTTTTTCGATTTTTTATTTCTTTTCTATCTTATTTTAGAACTTTTACTATCATAAATAACTAATTCAACCTTTTCTCTTATCACATTTAATCCTTTTGAGATTAAAATATCAGCAAATTTATTTACTTCTTTAATAATTATTTCTTTAGAATATTTTTCATTATAATGATATGTCGCATAGCATTTAATACCCTTACCTAAAATAATATCATTATCAATACAAGAAAATGACCAATTAATTTCTTGTATTTCTTTTTGACATTTTTCTTTATCGTCTAATAATGTTATATTACATTCATAATAACTAGCCATTTTAACACCCATATTATTAAATTAAAATAAAGCCTAGTGATTAAGTTCACTAGGCTTTTTCTTTATCTAAATAGGCTCCTTAGTTACATATTTTTCTGTCATAGACATAATCATATTGATTAGATAATTTTGCATACCTCTACTATTATCTTCATGATTTGTCTTTAGATGCACATATTCTTCAAATAGAGTACCTGCTAGCATCTTTGTTCCTAATTCAAAACAATCCATAGATATAAAGATTGTCTTATCTTTAGCTTCTCCTAAGATATTATATCCTAGAGATTGTTTAAACCTAACAGGATATTCTAGAATATCAAATCCTAGTGCTAGATTTACTTCTAAAGCTTTATCAAACTGCCTTTGTTGAATACTATCTAGCTTTACATCAGGTGTTTGATATTCTTTAGGAAATAATGCCTTACACAAATCATCAAATTGAGGATGCTTTGTTTTAAGTGTTAGATGCATTAATTCTTTAAGAGTATCTAAGAATACTTGTGATGTAAGATGCGAATAGGCTGTTAGAGGTAAAGCTGATTCATATTCATTATCACATGTTAAGACTGCTTGAATTATTTCTTTATCATTACAAACAGCAATAGCATGAGCAATTTCAGATGTTGCTACATAAGGATATTTAAGTGTTCTATCTTCTGTAAGGGTTTGTTGATATAATACATTATAAGTAAATAGAGCAGGTCTATCAGGTTGTAACTCAACTGCTCTAATATTCCTATAATATAGATATTTAGATGGTCTCTTAATAATTGCTACACGATCATTTTTATAATCAAATCTATTAGGCAATACAATATAATCACGCATATTATATAGTTGATCAAACTCATTTAAATCAACTTCAATAGTTGTGTGATCATCAAGAGGAATTGCAGTTTCTTGTAACACTTCACCATGTTCATCTAAAGCATTACAATACAATTCTCTAAATGCTTGCCACAACTCCCAATTAATGCCTGTTCGAGTAGTAAAACCAAGTTGAGTTTCATCATCTTGATGCTTCATATAGATAACATCAAATGTTTTACCTTTAACATCATGAGATTTAGAGTAAAATTCATATTTATCTAAACCTCTATAGAGAGTAATTTTACCTCTATTACGAATAATGATAGCAATTGCATACTTTAGTCCTGAGCCAAAGAAACCAATTGCATCATCATTATCTTTAACACTAATACCAAATGTAGTGATGCATGTAAGATCAATAAGACCTTTATTTTGAAATGTTATAGCCATAATTAAAGTCCTTCACCTTCTTCAAATTCTACTTGAATACAAGCAATACGATTAGGTATTTTAGGATTATCAGCATTTTCTTTTGTTTCATGCAAAGAAACATATGCAAAAGCATCAGTTTTATAAAAACTAATCCAATATTTAATTTTCTTTTTAGTAATTACTAGATCATAGCTACATGTACCACTATAAGCAATTTGTCCTGTATTTTGATCAAAACTTTTCAAGCTCTCATCATCTATATCCATACAAATCAACATTACACCAGATTTAAAATTATTACTTGGTATATCACGTGCAATAATTTTATATACAGTGCCATTCTTATCTTTATGAATAGTACCTACTGCATAAATTTCAGGATCAAGTAATACAGGTGTGTTAGTCATTTCAGTTTCCCTTTTAACAAGTTTAAAGTATTTATAACGATCTGATAAATCACAATTTGATTTTAAATATGCATAATTATCATACCCATCTTTTGGTTGATCTGTATTAATTAAAAGAGTTTCATTAATATGTTTATAAATATGTTTATAAACTTCTACTTTGTATATATGACCTTTAGTAAACTTGGCATTATTTAATTCAACAGTTTCAATGCATTCAATTTCTGCACCTTCAACAATATCTTCATATTTAAGCATTTCAGTTTCCTTTTCATCTTTATCTTCATAAACAAGCTCAAACCACCTATTTAATTCTGATTGAATATTTTTATTAGCCATTTTAGCTTTAGGATATTCTGCAAATACCCAAACAATACTTCCATCAGAATTAATTTCATCTGTTTTAAGTAGTGTGCAAATTTCTCCTTTTTCAGGATAATCTTTATTTTTATACCCACCTAATTTAACTTTAATTTTTACTTTATCACCAGATTTAAACTTAAGATTGGTCATTTCTATATCTCCTACTTAAAAGGTAAATAAGGCACAGGCTTTATTATACCTGCTAAACCATCTACATATACTTCATATATAGACTTGAGTTGTTGTATTAGATTATTACAGTCATTAAATGATGCTTTAGTAGTCTCATTTAAAATGAATGTTGCTGAGAATAACTCATGATGATCATTAAAAAAGACTTGGATTAACTCATTACTAGGATCAAATGTTTGATTAAATACTGCATAAATTAAATTAGATGTTTTATGTTTGCGAAATGTTACAAACACATAAGGCAGTTTATTACGCATTATAGTCCCCTAGACTTGCTAATGTAAGTCTTAGCTAATTCTTAGCAACACTCACCTGTTTATGAATATTATTTATTCACCTAGTAAATATACTAATATAATCCAGACAATAGTAAATAATCCCCATAATGCTAAGATGTTCTTAGCTATATTATAGAGATTAATTCTCTTACCTAGACTATTAAGTAAATATGCCTCAGTATCAGGCAAATAATTACTTGTAACGATATGTTTAAGTTTTTTCATTTCTTTCATCCTCAATTGATTGTAAGATTTGCATCATAGTTTGATAAGAATTAGTCCTACCTACAACATTACCATTATCATCTGATAATATCATAGATGAATTATTCTTATGTTTCTTTAAAGTTAAACCTAATTGCTTAGATTTAGTCTTCAAGTCTTGGTAAAATACTAGTTTCTTCATTTTCATTCCATAGATTAGGTATTATAAATACAGTATCATCACCTGTATCTATTTCATAGAAAAGTAATTCATGCATAGGATCATCAATTACTTTAATTGAGTTAAGATTATCATCTTTCATGATAACTACTTAATGTTCATCAAGCCATTGCTTGATAGTTATACCTCTTTCTTTACATTCTTTAGATATAGCTCTTGCTCCTATCCAATAGACTATATAAAGAATTATTAAGATTGTGATTAGAATAGTCATGTGTTTAGTTTCCTTTGCATTACTCTAAGCACCCAAAGAGGAATATTTCTCTTTGTAAATCTGCAATCACTAGGAAAACGATCAATAATACGCTCCCGATTAATTACTATTGCTTCATCTGTAGGTTCATAATCACCAAATAGATAATCAGATGATTGTAGAGGCTCGAATAGGTCATAGTAATAAGTTACTGCAAATCCTCTAAATAAGCATTCAGCATATAGCTCATTATATCTTGATTTAAGATAGCCAAGTCTTTTATAGAAAAACTTAACATGACCTGTTCCTAATGTGTATTCACTAGGCATGTTATTACAATTAAATCGTAATGATTTAACTGCATTAGGTATGCGAGGCAATTCTCTAAACTCAGCAAGTAAATGCTTATCAGAGAGTTCTTCAACAGGAATTACATTAATTCGAGTCATTAGCTAATTCCTTCTCTATTTCATTAATCATATGGTCAACTAATTCCCATCTAAGCTGACCATATTCAGTTGATTTATCCCATTGATTTATTGTATTTACATATAAATCTCCAGCATCAAAATCTTTAATGGTAATAGGAAAAACATACCGACCTGAATACTTAGGCCAAGATTCAAAAAACTCAGTTAAACTTATTGTTGGTATTTTAATATTAGGACAAATTCCTATACCAAAATTACTTGGCCCAAACTCTTTTAATTGATTAAGTCTTTCTAAGACTGTATTTAAAAACTCTTTTCTTTCACTATCCATAACTATCTCCTATAACTACATTTAATTCATGGTATAATTACAACACATGAATTAAATTGATTGAACATGACAAAAACCCCTTGACAGAATTATCAAGGGGTTTGGTTTAGATTAACTTGTAGGAATGTGTTTCACAACTAAGCTTAGGCTTCATGCCGATAAAGAACATATGAATGTTATGCTTAGTTGTAACCTTAATAATAAAGTGAATAAATAACTTATTATCTAAGGTTATAAAGCGATATAGCCTGCTTTTGATTGCAAACATAATCAGCCCCCTGATTAGGTAAGTGAGTAATTACTATAATTACTCATCATTTTATAACTATACTATAAGTATAAGTCTATGTCAATACTACTATTTGTAAGTATAGATAAGTATGAATACTTGTGAATACTTATAAACAACTGTAAATATCATCTAATATCATTGATTAAATCATATGCCTCTAAATCGGCTTAGGAGCGGCGTACAGAGGCAAGTCAGGCTTAGGCTAGGTTATGCCTCCTGATAGCTGAAAGCCTTGTACTGCCTCGCCTGACTGGCCAGAATGAAGGCATGAAAAAACCCCCTAAGCTGTAAAGCCTAGGGGGTTATGTTATAAACAACAAAGAGCATATATAAACAGGTATGTGACGTAGAAGGCAATTAAACCAAACATCACGCCTTGAATGATTTGCCTGATAGATAAGCCTAGCATTTTACAAATTCTTGTAATTCATAAGGGGCATAAGGTAATTCCATAAAATGAGTTATTTTATAAAATTCATTTAAGCTATCTCCAGAGCAAAAATGTTTCCATATATGATTTTCATCATAATATGCTGTATATATACACCTATTACCTGCACAATAAACAAGACAGCTCTTATTATGCTGAATTGTTTTATATGCTTCGTCAATTTTACGCCAACGCATGATTTCATCCTTTAGTTAAAACAATAGCCTAGCATCTGAGACACTAGGCTATTAGTTGTTAGTGATTACGAAGCCTTAGCAAGTTTAGCTTGCTTTGCCTTCATTTCCTTTTCTTCTTGTTCCTTAGCCTTAGCCTCGGCAATATCTTCAGCTTCAAACAACTTTTTCAGAGCGAGAAAGGTGTTCATGTACTTTGTCTTGAGTGAAGGCGTTAAACCATCCTTACCAGTGATGATATCATTAGTAAGACGCCTTGCCTCACCTGCTACAGTTGTCAGACTGTCACTCAAGACTTGTTCAGGGTCTTTTTTAGAACCTGTCCCACGCTTGTCTTTCAACTTACGTGACACCATTTCTTTGTCAACATTACGCAACAAATCTTCAAAAGACCCAATAGGCATAATGTCATGTTTTGTCTTTTCCCAAACGGCCTTCAAGTGAACATTAGTCGGTTGCCCAAAGAATACCCATTGGGGAAGCATCAGCGTGTTAGTCTTTTCATCAAGCTTTACTTCATCATAAAGACGAATATTTAACTTAATGAGGTCACCAATAAGCTTAAGAGCCTTTTGGAAACTGTTACGCTGTGAAGCCGTGAAGTATTCGACTTCTTCGCGACCGGTCTTGGTGTTAGTCTTGACGTTACCAATAACGCCAAACAATTCACGCGCAATAGTAATCACCCGCAGCTTGCTCAATTTATTGTTGATTTTGCCATCTTCACGCACCAGTTTATTGCCATGGAGCACATCTTCAAGTGTGAAGCTATAAAGTTGCGGGCCATTGACATTAAGCGTGACTTCAAATGATTTTGAATGCCACGCCTGAGCGATAACATAAGTCATGATGCTAATGCCCTTGCCCTTCTTGCTGTCGCCTTCATTCAAAAGCTTGATAGCATTCTGGCCTAACTCAGTGAGGTTAGAAGGATGATTAGCAGGGACAACTTGCTTGTTTTCGACTTGCTTAGTCATGGTAGTTTTTCCTTTTCACAGATATGACTTAATCCCTAGTCGCAGTTTTTCAGCGCTAGGCGATTAAGATGATTTACAATGTTAAAGAGCAAAGCCATATGGCTTAGTACAGTTTCAGGACTTGAAACTGTAAATCAACATATAGAACCTGAAGGTAGTTTTTAGTTAGTGATTAGTGAGACGGTTTAAACCAAACGTCACCATTTGCATGTTGAATATAATCAAACTTATAAGCTTGATCATTACAGATGCAGGATACAGTTACATCATTTTCATTAACAGTAACATTAGTTACTTTGGCGTTGACTTGCCACATAGCAAAAAGCTTTGTGAGAGATTGTTCAATATTCTTAACGAATTGAGACATGACTTATAGTCCTTTCTTTGAGAAACGTTCTATATGCTGATTAACAATTTCAAAGACCTTAGCCTTTGACACTGATTAAATCCCTTAAAGCCTAGTAGTTATTAAAGAGAATAGCAGTAGTTATATAAAGCTTTAACAGGGTATCCTTGAATACCTGCTAAGCTTATATAACACTCAAACTTTTCAAGAGGCATATCCTTTTGATCAAATCGCATAAACTCTTTAGTGATTTGATCAAACTTTGCATCGCCTAAATAATCTTTAATATCAGCGATTGCTTTGTTGTATTTAGATATTTCATCTAAGCCTTCATAGTTTACATTATAGTGCATAGTTTTAGGCCCTTTCATTGCTGAAAGGCTCTAAGGGATTTAAACAATGTCAAAGACCATAAATCAGGACATAACTCGCCCCTCATTGATACACATTATAGGCGCATAAATATGTATGTCAAGTTAATGCCTGAACAAATATGATCAAGGCTTTTGAAGCATGATCAAGGCTCATATTTAAATATGGTTATATATGTCACACATATCTGTAATTGGTATTAAAACAAAATAAGAACAAATAGCTAAAATAGAACAAAACAAGAAATAGCTCTAAATCGCTCATAGAAGGCCATACAAGCCATATAAATGTTTTAGGCTACCTTGCCATATAAAACATGTTCAAGGGCGTTCTATCCTCATTTCCATAATCTAAGGGGTATTTGTTTTGTTCATTATATATTCTATATATGTTCATGGTATTTGAGGTAATATCATACTAATGTTAAATCAATCATTGATCATAAGATATATATTTATAAATAATACAAATTAAAATAGTTGTGAGAACAAATGAATTGAACAAGTCAATTATATAATGATCTATTTTTATATAAAGAATGTGTGTGTGACATATATGCACATAAGGCGCATGACATAGGCATATAAGCGCGTATAATGAGGCGGGAGAGGCTATAAAATAATGCCTCATAATATCCCATATAATAGGTGAATAATGATTAGAGACTATGAGCGAGTCACAAGACAGGTTGAAGCTGTGATCGATCAGCTAAATGATGCAGCGTCAAAAGGAGAAGCAATATCAATAGCTAATGCGTGCAAGCAAGCGCATGTTAATGAGGCATTCCTTTATCGTATATTAAATAATATTGAGGAATATAAAATATCAGATGAGTTATTAGAGAGGTTAGAAAATGCGAGAGATAATGTATTAAGTGTTATATTACAAAGGCTTGATGAGATAGCAGAGGGGAGGATAGAAAGCGCAGTTGTAAATGGAATTGTTCAAGATTCAGGTCTAAATGTTGCTCGTACTTCTTTAATGCTTAAGAACATGCAATGGAAGCTAAAGAACATGTTGCCTAAACAGTTTAGTGAGCAACAGCAAAGTAATAATCAATTGAACATTAATAGTAATAATAGATATAATGTATTACTTACAAATATGAGTAATGATCAGTTGAAAGCATTAGCATCTATGCAATTGTTAGGTGATCAAAGTAATGAGCAATGATATTAATAGTATTAAAAGACCTAGAGGTAGACCTAGAAAACTTAATACTGATTTAGATAAAGTAATAAGAGGCAAAGGCAGACCTAAAGGTAGTAAGAACAAGCCTAAGACTATAACTAATCATGTAGTTATAAGTAATGATGAAGTAATCATTAAGAGTAATGATAGTATAGAGAATGAGGGGGGTAGTGGCACGATTGAGTTGCGGGATGGTGATATTGATATTAATCTCCCTAAAATTTCTAAAACTTTTTCAAATAATGATAAAATTTCTAAAAAAATTTCAAAAACTGACTTTACTACTCAATCTAACAATAACAACATTGATATTAATAAAATAAAGATTGATCCTCAACTTGTTATTGCTGCTAGACAAAAACTTGCATTATCTAGTTTAGTTGATTATGCATGTATGATTGATATTCCTGATACTCCTATTGATGATGATAATATTGATAGTTTTAGTACTATTAAATTAGATAGCTTAGCTGATCATCATTTATTAATGTGTACAGAGTTACAGAAACTAGTTGATTTAAAACCTAATCAAAGAACATTTGATAATATAATGTTCTTTATGCCTCCTGGTTCTGCTAAATCAACTTATGTTGATGTTGTATTTGGCTCATGGTTTATGGCTAAATATCCTAGAAAGGCAGTAATTCTTGCATCTTATGGTGATGAACCTGCACAAAATCAGGCTAGAAAAGTTAAGTCACTTATTAATAGTAAAGATTATCAGAATTTATTTCCTAATGTTAGGTTATCAAGAGATAGAACTGCTGTTGATAACTTTGCATTAAGTAATGGCTCATCATTCTTATCAAGAGGTTTATTTGGTGAGATTACATCACGTCGTGCTGATCTAGGTATCATTGATGATCCTGTTAAAGGTGCAGAAGATGCAGACTCAGAAGTTATGCAGAAGAAGTCTTGGCAAGCTTATGAAAGAAACTTCTGTACTCGTTTAAAGCCCGGCGCACCTCAAGTCATGATTATGACTAGATGGAATGAAAATGATTTAGCAGGTAGAATACTTCCAGATAATTGGGATGGAGAGTCAGGAGATTTTGAAGGTAGAGATGGTAGAAGATGGCGAGTAATTTGCTTACCAGCTATATGTGATAGAGAAGATGATCCATTACAAAGAAAGATAGGCGAGTCTCTTTGGCCTGAATGGTTTGGTTTAGCAACTGGTGATCCATTAGATCACTGGAAACCATTTAGAAGTGATCCTAGAACATGGGCTAGTTTATATCAACAAAAGCCAACTGCTGGTGATGGTATTTACTTCTCTAGAGATAGCTTTAAAAGATATGATCCTAAATCATTACATAACTATATAGGAGATATGCGCAAATATGGCACATCAGATTATGCTGTAAGTGATGGTAAGGGTGATTATACTGTATTGCGCATATGGGCGATTGATGATAATGTTGACCCTCCTGATTTATATTTAATTGATGGCTGGAAGAATAAAACTAAATCAGATAAATGGATTAGAGAACAATGTAAATTAATAGAGAAGTATCAACCATTAAAATGGTTTGGTGAAGCTGGTGCAATACAACAAGCTGTTGAACCTTCTTTATTAGAAAGTATGCGTAACTGGAAGCCTAGAAGATTATCATGTAAATATGATTGGCTACCTTCAAGTAAAGCAAAAGAAATTAGAGCAAGACCTGCTCAAACATTAGTAACTGAAGGTAGAGTTTATATACCTGAGGGGGTAGAATATGATCAAGTCATTGAAGAATATGTTAAATTCCCTGCTGGTAAACATGATGATGATGTTGATAACTTATCTTTAATTGGTAGAGTTATTGATCAAATTACAATTAAGAAGTTTAAGCCTAGTAAAATTGTTAAGCTTCCTAAGACTATAACACCATTTAATAGGAATAAATAAATGGGTAATAATGCACCTCAAACAAGTATGCAGACTGATCCTGTATTTAATTATGCAGATACAGAAGGTATTTTAGGAGAAGCTCTTAGAGACTTCGACTCTATTTGGATTTCTCAACAATCAGAAAGAGCACAAGCATTAGAAGATAGAAGATTTGCTTTTATTACTGGTGCTCAATGGGAAGGTGATTGGGGAGCTTTATTTGAAAATTCTATTAAAGTAGAAATTAATAAAGCTGCTCAAGGTCTTGAAGATATTATTGATCAATATAAAGCTAATAGAATTAGTGTTAATTTTAGATCAGTAGGACCATCACAAAAAGGCGATGCTGCATCAACATTAAATGGAATGTTCTTAGCAGATTATTATTTATCTAAAGGTCAACAAGCAACTGATAATGCTTTTATTGAAGCTGCTGCTGGAGGCTATGGTGCTTTTAGATTAACTAATGTTTATTGTGATGAACAAGATGAAGATAATGATCAACAAAAAATAATCTTTCAAGCAATTGTAGATGCTGATCAATCAGTATTCTGGGACCCTAATGCTAAGCTTTATGATAAATCAGATGCAGCATTTTGCTTTGTTTTAACTAATATTTCAAAGCAAGCCTTTAAATCGTCTTATGGTGATGAAGTTCAAGCTGAATGGCCTAAGCTGTTTGTTAAACCTTATTATGATTGGTATAAGCCTGATGTAGTAACTATTGCTGAATATTATAGGCTGCAATATGTTAAAGATACTGTCTATAAATTTGTTAATAAGCTCAATCCTACTCAGAAACAATCTGTCTATGCTTCTGATGAAGATTATAAAGCAATAATTAAAAACTTAAAAATTACTGGATGGGATTTAGTTAGTACTAAAAAGATTAAGCGTAAAGAATGTCGTAAATGGATATTATCTGGTCAAGACATTCTTAATGATGAAGGTGAAGAAGGTATGCTCATTGCAGGAGGTATGATACCGATCATCCCTGTATATGGCAGAAGAATGTTCATTGATAACTTAGAGCGTGCTAAAGGACATATCAGATTAGCTAAAGACCCTCAGAGAGTTTACAATGTACAAATTAGCAAACTCACAGAAACTGCTGCACTTGCTCCAATTGAGCGTCCTATATTTACACCTGAGCAAGTCGAAGGTCATGAAGATAGTTGGGCAGAAGCCAATATTACTAGAGCACCTTATGCTCTTATTAATCCTGTTATTGATGAAGCATCAGGAGATAAGCGACCTCTTGGCCCTATTGGTAAACTTGAGCCTCCTCAATTATCACCTGTTCTTGCTGCATTAATTCAACAAACTAATGCAGATATTAAAGAACTAACTGATAGTGATGATGGTGCAGGACAAGTTAAAGCTAATGTCTCTGCTGATGCTATGCAAATAGCTGCTGAACGAACTGATGATAAAGCTACTCTTTATATTGATAATATGACTCAATCAATGCAAAGAGCTGGTGAAGTCTATCTTGCTATGGCTAGAGATATTTACTTTGAAGAAGGCAGAGAAGTTACTACTTTAACTTTTGATAAGAATCAAAAAGAGCAATATGGTACTGCTATTATCAATGAAAGAGTTGCTGATAGTAATGGTATTCAAGTTATTAAAAATCAAATTGGTAAAGGTCAATTTAATGTCATTGCTGATGTAGCAGAGCAAACTAAAGTTAAGAGAGATAAGACTGTTAAATCTCTTTATAATGCTTTGCAAATTATCATGCCTGTTGATCAATCACTTGGTAGCATTATTGCATCAACTATGTTTATGAATATGGATGGTGATGGTATTGAAGATTTACAAACATATGTTAGAGGTCAGTTGCTTATTAGTGGTGCTGCTCAACCTACTGATGATGAGAAAGAAGAATTAGCTAAACAACAGCAAATTCAGTCTCAACAACCTCCATCGCCAGAAGAACAATTAGCTATTGCTGCTGCACATAATCAGGAGGCTTTGGCTATGAAGGCTCAGGCAGAAGCTAAGGAGGCAGGCACAAAAGCTGTTGTAAACCTTGCAAATGCTGGTAAACTGCAAGCTGAGACAGGGCAGAAAAAGGTTGACACTATAAAGACTATGCAAACACCTATTGAGCAAAAGTCTGATAATAGTCAATCAAATCAACCTGTTGCTACCAATTCTAATCCTAGTAAACTTAAATCTATATTACATAGATTTGTTAACATAGGTAGAAGATAAGTTTAATCGTGCGCCAGATCACGTAAATCTGAGATAAGGAATATAGAATGTCTTTAGATAATGCAGATAATCTTGAAATTGATAATTTAATTGATGATAATGTTGAGGATCAAATTGATCAATCAGACAGTCAAGATGATAATCAACAAGATGATGATGAATTAGAGATTTCAATTGATGGTGAAGATGAGGAGTCGCAGTCCTCAGAAGAACATTCTAATGAATCTTCAACAATTAAGACTTTAAGACGTGAACTTCGATTAGCTAAACAGCAATTATCTAATTCAAATGTTAATCAAACTGTTCAAAATGAGCCTGAGATTGTCTTAGGTGAAAAGCCTACTCTTGAAGCTTTAGATTATGATACTGATAAGTATGAAGCAGAATTAGCTGCTTATTATGATCGTCAACAAAAGCTTAAAGATATTGAAGCTAATAAAGCGAAGCAGTTAGAGAAAATTAAAGAGAAACAAGCTAAGCAAGTAACAGCTTATAATGAACAAGCTAAAGCTTTGAAAGTTAAAAACTTTAAAGAAGCTGAAAAAGAATTTGTTTCTAGTGTTAGTAAAGAAGTAGGTTCTGCTATTCTTAGAGCTGCTGATAACAAAGCTTTAGTTGTTTATGCATTAGGTACTAATCCGAATCAACTTGATAGACTTTCTTCGATTACTGATCCATTTCGTTTAGCTGCTGAAATAGGCAAGTTTGAAAGTAAGATTAAAATGAATAGAAAAAATACTGCTCCTAAACCTGAACAAGGTGTAAGAGGTAAAGTTGCTCCTGTTGAAAATCAGACTACTGATCGTAAACTTGCACAACTTGAAAAAGAAGCTGAACGTACAGGTGATCGTTCTAAAGTCGTTGCATACAAGAAATCATTAAGGAATAAATAAGATGGCTAACGATTTTACTAAACAAGAACTCGTCATGTTTGATGAAATGTTGATGGGTTTTGATGATATGTTGATCATTGCAAAAGGTGCTTCGATCTACAATCCTACTACTGCCCAAGAAATGGAACGTTCTAACGATCGTATCTGGCGTCCTCAACCTTATATTGCTACTTCGTATGATGGCTTTGATCAATCTGCGAATTTTGGCAATATTACTCAGCTTTCTGTTCCTGTTGGTTTAGGTCTTCATAAATCAGTTCCCGGCTCTATGACTGCTAAGAACTTACGTGATCCTAATCAACTTGCTAAGTATGGCGATGCTGCTAAACAAAAGCTTGCATCTGATGTTAATCAATCTGTCATGACGACTTGTTGCTTGATGGGTTCTGTTGTTTCTAAGCGTACTGCTGCTGCTTCTGGTTTTGATGATGTTGCTGATATTGATGCTGCATTCACTGAGCAAGGAGTTGATCAAGCTGATCGTTTAGCTTTCTATTCTTCGCGTGATTATAATAGCATGGCGTCTAACCTTGCTTCTCGTGTGTTAGATAATAGCAAATCTCTTGATGCTTATGAGAAAGCTTACATTGGTGAAGTATCTAGCTTTGATACCTTTAAGAATGATCAGAACTATCGTCTGACTGCTGCTGCTGGTGTTACTGTTAAAGTCAATGGTGCTAACCAATATTATGTTCCTGTTGGCCATACTACTGATGCTTTAGGTAACACTACTAACGTTGATAATAGGTATCAAAATATCACTATCTCTGTTGGTTCTGGTACTGTTAAAGTTGGCGATGCGTTTACTATTGCTGGCGTTAATGCTGTTCATCATATCACTAAACTTGATACTGGTCAGTTAAAGACATTTAGAATCACTGATATTGTTTCTGGTGCTGGTGGTTCTGGTGTTGTTACTATTACTCCTCCTATTATCTCTGCTGGTGGTGGTAGTAAAGCTGAACTTGAATATCAAAACGTTACTGCAACTCCTGCTGACCAAGCAGTTATTACTTTCTTGAATACGACTACTGGTCGCGTTAATCCTTTCTTCATTAAGAAGGCTGTTGAAATTATTCCTGGCTCTTTTGCTGTTGAGCCTGAGGATGGTTGGGCTGTTCTTCGTGGTACTACTGATCTTGGTATTGGTATTACCTATGTAAGACAAGGTTCTATCAATGACCTGACTATGAAATATAGATGGGATATTGATTGGGGTGTTGGTGCATTGAATACTGAAATGATGGGTATTCAGATGTTCTCGCAAGCCTAATAGATTAAAGCCCCTAGCCATTAATTTGGCTAGGGGCATCTTCTGTATATAATTGAGTTATAATTAATTGTTATAATTCTATCATATACAAGGAGTTGCATATGAAATATTTAGAACCTAAAGCTCCTGATAGCACTAAATTCTATGTCATTGATTATAGCAAGTTGCTTGGTCCTGATGGCATTGATACATTTACTATTGAAGTTACATCAGGAACTGTTGAAATTACTAATAAAGTAAGTAATGCTACTGCAGTTGGTTTTTTCTTATCTGGAGGTATTGCAGGAGAAACTGATACGTTTGATATTAAAATCAATACCATCAGTAAACAAATATTTCCTGATCAAGCATCTATGCTTATTGTTGAGCATGAATATGATATTGACTTCTCAGTAATAACAAAGAATCAAATTATCTTATGGGCATGGGAAGACTTACGTTTATCAGGTTATATATTTGATCATACTCCTGATGAAAATCAAGCTATGTTAAATAGATTAGATGGTATGATGAGAGAAGCTAGATTACTTAATGCTGATCCTGGCTATAATCATCCTCCTAATATAGGCCAATCTAATCTTAATGATATTGCAGGTATTCCTGATGGTTTAGGAATGTCTATTGCTACTTTATTAGCTAGAACTTATATGGATGGTAAAGGTAAATCTGCAACACCTTCATTCATTGCTAAATATAATAGAGCTAAAGGAATTGTTTATAGTTATTGCAGAGGAATTCCTCTTAGACCTATTCCTATTGGCACACCTCATGGTGCAGGTATGATTAATTTCTCAACATACTTCCCATTCTTTACTAATACAATTAATACAAATAAAGGTGCATTATTAAGTGGTCTTAATGGTCAAATCATTACTGCTGCTGTTTGGGATGAAGCTTTATGGGGATAATTAAATGACTCAAGTTAGTATCCTTCAAGGTATTTATACAAATAATCAAGCAGGTATTGTTAACTCATTACCAATTAATTTTGAGCCTACTATTCAATCTAATGGTTTATCAGAAGGTTATCTATCAGATATTCCAGGCATTACTTTATTAGCTGATAATAATATTGGTAGAGATCGAGTAGGGATTAACTGGAATGGTGTTCACTATAGGGTGCAAGGTTCTAAACTTGTTAAGTTTGATAGTTTAGGTAATCCTACTATTATAGGTGATGTTGGTGATGATGGTAACTATGCTTTTATGGATTATGGATTTGATAGATTAGCAATATCGTCAAATGGCTTTCTATGGTATCTATTATCTGATGGTACATTCTTACAAGTAACTGATCCATTAGCAGTTAATGTTAATGATGTTATTTGGGTAGATGGCTATTATATGTTTACAGATGGTGAGAACATTGTTGTCACGAAACTTAATGATCCTACTAGTATCATTCCTACTAATTATGGTACTGCTGAACTTGATCCTGATCCTATTGTCGGCTTAATTAAGCTTCGTGATGAAGTATATGCTATTGGTAAATATACTATTCAAAACTTTCAAAACGTAGGTGGTTCAGGCTTTCCTTTTGCTACGAATGATAGTGCTTTTATTCCTAAAGGGTGTGTAGGCCCTAAAGCATTTTGTATCTATAAAGAATTAATTGCTTTTGTAGGTAGTGGTAAAAATGAAGATGTGTCTATCTATTTAGGATTTGGAGGTAGTACTACATCAATTTGTTCAAATGCAGTTTCTAAAATCTTACAGGCATTAACTGCTGATGAACAAACTCAGATTGAATTAGAACAAATTGTTACTGATAATGAGTTTAAACTATTTGTTCATTTACCAGATCAAACATTAGTTTATTATTGGGTAGCCTCTCAAGCTGCACAAACTCCTATATGGACTATTCATAGAGGAGGAGTTAATGCAGATGTATTATATCCTATAAGACATTTTGTTTATGTTGATAGTCAATTTGTTGGTGCAACTACTACAACAGGTAAATTAGGATATTTAGATTATAATGTATCTACTCAGTTTGGTGAAACTATAGGATGGGAATTTACTACTAGTTTTATCTTTAATCAAGGAGGCTTTACATTAACTAATGTAGAGCTTTTTATGGCTACTGGTATTGTTCCTTTAGGTGTTAACGCATCAGCTTTCTTTTCTTATTCTCGTGATGGTGTTAATTATTCACAAGAAAGATCAACGCCTATAGGTAATAGAGGTGATTATAATACTAGAGTTGCTTGGCGTCCTATGTGTGATGCTAATGTTAAAATGTCTTTAAAATTTAGAGGCACTAATACTGCAACTACCTCTATTATGCGATTAGATGTTACAGCCGAAGGATCAAATCTATGAGTTCTGGTAAGATAACAAGAGCTGATCTTTTAACATTAACTGATAATGTTCGCATTATTAAATGGTTAGAAGCTATGCAAGATGCTGTATTTACTGATCCTGCTGCACCTGTAGTTGATACAGGATTTGTTAATGTGCAAATACCGATTAATGAAAATCATATTTGTAATTATACAATAACAGCTACTACCCCTGATGGTACTACATTAAAGCTTTTAGCTTATAAAGCATAGGAGATAATAATGGGATTATTTTCTGCAATCTCAAGTATATTTACTGGTAATAGTCAAGCTAAAGCTATTAAGCAAGCTAATGCTGCTGAACAAGCTGCTATTCAAAAAGCTCAGCAAGGTATTACTAATCAACAAAATACTAATACTCAAGCATTTTCACCTTATACAAGTGCTGGTGCAGGTGCTACATCTTCATTAGAAGATATGTTAGGATTAAATGGTTCTGATAAGCAAGCTGCTGCTATTGAAGCATTAAAATCATCGCCTGCATTTACATCACAATATAATACAGGTGTTAATACTCTTGAACAAAATGCATCTGCTACAGGAGGTTTAAGAGGTGGTGATACTAATCTAGGCTTAGCTCAATTTGGTGCTAATCTTTTAGGTAATGTTCAGCAACAAGATATATCAAATCTGTTTGGTTTATCTAATCAAGGTTTGGCAGCCACTTCTAATCTAACTGGTGCTAATGATTCTTTATCAGCTTTGATTGCTAATTTATTTGATAAATCAGGTCAAGCTAATGCTTCTTCTATTACAGGACAAGCACAAGCTAAGAATGGTATTATTAATAATATTGGTGGTTTCTTAGATGCTGCTCCTAATACAGGATCAACTAATGGTTCTAATCTCATTAACATGATCACGAGTTTATTCTAATGTCAGATTTAAGCTATGATATTCAAGCATTATTAGGTGCTCCTACTGCATTAGATTATCAAAATGCTAATAATGTAGCTACACAAAATAATGCAGTTGTTAATCAACAACAGTTAGCAGCTAAACAAGCACAAACAGTTGCTGCTTTAGGTGCTGCATCATTACAGAAATATCTCAATGCTCCTTTAGATGATCCTAATAGATTGAGATATTATAATGCTGCGATTACTTTAAATCCTCAATTGAAAGATGGTATTCAACAAGGATATAAAGATTTAAACGATCAGCAAAAGTTACAGCATTTAACTGATGCGTCTGCGCAACTAGGCTATGCTCAAAATAATGATTGGGATGGAGCTATTAATCATCTTCAATCTATTATTGATGCTGATCAAAAAGCTGGTAATGATACTAGTGAAGATCAACATATGCTTCAATTGTATCAACAAGCTAAAGCAGGTGATAAGCAAGCTGCTGCCCAGGCATTAAATATGTCACAATTATATGTGTCATCTTTAGTCGGCCCTGATAAGTTTGCAGAAGCATATCCTGATCTAGTTAAGTTACCTACTGATATTGCTAAAACTCAAGCTGATATTAATTCAACTAATGCAGAAGTACCATTAAAACAGGCACAAGCTCAGCAAGCAATTGCTGCTGCTAATGAAGCAAATGCTTCTGCTAATCAAAAGCAAGCAGGTCAATTAGCGGTTAATACTGTTACAGGAGAATTATATAATAATAATCCTAATGCTCAACAGCCTAGTGGTACTTTTGATCAATCTCAATCTGATCAAAGTATTGCTCAAGGTTATGCAGCTATGCAACCTACTGAGTATAACACTAATGGTCCTAGTAATATAAAGAATCCTAATTCTAGTGCATTAGGACCTAGTCAAGCTGTTGCAGGAACTTGGTTAAGTGAAGTAAAGCAAAACTTTCCTGAACTTGCTAAGGGTAAAACTGATGCTCAAATTCTTGCTCTTAGAACTGATCCTAATGTAGCTAATCAAGTAGGTCAGTCTATCTATAAGCAAGGTGCTTATGCTTTGCAAAGTGCTGAGTTACCTGTTAATAATACTACTGCTGCATTAGCTTATAAGTTAGGTGCTGGTGGTGGTGCTGATAAAACTAAAGGTGCTGGTGCTATCAATGTTTTAAAAGCTGCTCAAGTTGATCCTAATAAGTCTCTTGCTGATGTATTACCTGCTAATGTTATTGCAGCTAATCCTAATATGCGAAGTAATGGTAAGCCATTATCTGTAGGAGAGTATGTTAACAGTGTTGCTAATGATATTGCTAAACATGGTAATGCACCTGATACTGCATTAGCTTTAGGTAATCCTAATGCAACAGGAGAAGAATTTTTAAATACTTTGCCTAAAGGACAAGCTGATCTTGTAAGACAGATTGGTACTTACAAGTTAAAGCCTCCTGTAGGTCAAGGAGGTACTACTGAGATTAGATCACCTATTATGAAAGCTGTGTTACAAGCATTTCCTAACTTTAATACTAATGGCTATAAAGTATTATCAGATTTAGGTGATTCTACTACTCAATCAGGTAAACAGGTTAATGCTTTTAACACTTATATTCAGCACTTAGCTGAATTTGCTGAATTGGCTAGACAACGCAATGCTAATGCAGGTGTTATTGGTAATACTGTTGGTAATGTTGCAGGCTTTCTTTTAAATAATAAAGGAAAGACTAATCAAATTAATGCTAAGCTAACTAATCTTTCTAAGATTATGGCTGCTGAAAAAGCTGCTTTATATGGTACTGATTCTAAAGAAGATAGAGAACAATATAGAAATGATTTTAACTTATCTGATGATACAGCTACAATCAATTCTACCATTGATCAAAACATCAATGCAGCTTTAGATAAGATTAATTCATTAAAGAAATCAACAGAACAACAATTAGGTTCTCCTGTTGATATGTCTTATTTTGTTAATCCTGATACTCAACATACTTTAAAGAAAATTCAAGCAACTATACAAACTAGAGAACCAAATCATAATGACATTCAAACTTTGTTGAGTAATCCTACTCCTCAAAATATTGCATATTATGATAAAACATTTGGTGCAGGTGCTGCTCATAGACTATTATCTACAGTTGCTCATAATTCAGGAGGTCGTTAATGGCTGATTTTTTATCTGCTATATTAAAGCCTACTAATGTATCTAACAATACAATTAGTCCTGCTAAAGAAGTTAAAGCTGAACCAGATATTAAACAACAATTAGGATATGTTAATCCTAATACTGATCCCAATAATCCTTTTGCTCAAATTAAGAATCCTGATAATAGTTTAGCAACTAATATAGGATTAGGAGTTAGAGCAGGTGCAGAAGGTGTATCTGGTTTAGGTGATATTGTTACTACTGTATTAAAAAAGCAGTTACCTGTTGCTTGGCAAAAACCTGCTGATGCTCTTATATCTGATGATGTTGTTACTCAATTAACTGATAATATATTAAATTCAATTGGTGTACCTGCACCATTAACTAATACTGAGAATTTAGTTAATTCAGCTATTAAAACAGGTGTTCAATTTGCTTTGCCTTCTGGTGAAGCTCGATTACCTGAAATGGTTGTAAATGCCTTAGCAGGAGGTGCAGCAGGAGCGGCACAGGAGGGGGTTAGACAGTCAGGTGGTAGTGATGCTTCTCAGACTGCTACTGGCCTGCTGGTAGGCGCGTCTGGCCTGATTTTGGGGCATCATATTGCCTCGCGTTTTGGGCCGAATGTTGCTAAGGTAGTCGAAGATGTTTCGCCTGATAAAGTCTTTGATAAAGATGGTAACTTAACAGAACAAGGTCAAGATATTGTTGCTAAATCAGGTACTGATGAAAATACATTAAAGCAAGCTTATGAAGAAGCTGTAACTAATACAGATCAACACTATGCTAATATTAAGCAAGCTGTTGATAATGGTATTGCAGAAGGCTTACCTGCTGATCATCCTGTTGTTCAACAAGCACAAAAAATGCTTGATGATATTGATGCTAAGAAAGCAGAGGTTGAAGCAAAGATTAATCCTCCTGAACAATATCAGGATATTAATGCAGCTGCTAGAACTCCTGAACAGAAAATTCAAGATGCTCAAGATATTAATGTTCCTCTAACTACAGGACAAGCTACTAATGATTTTGAGCAACTTGGTAAAGAAGCTAAGCTATTATCTCGAACTGATGAATTAGGTAATCAAGCTAGAGATATTAAAGAAAATCAAGTTGAGTCATTAAATCAAGCAGGTGATAATTTAAAGCAAGCCTTTGATAATCTTAATCTTGATAAAGAACAAAGAGGTCAACTTATTCAATCTGCTTTAAGTAATTTAAAACAAGAGTCTTATAACTCAGTAAGTGATTTATATAAGCAACTTAGTAGAATTCAAAATGCTCCTAAAGTTGATACAGAAGCATTTGTTAATCATGCATTTGATGTTCTTGATAAGTTACCAGAAGGAGATACTAGACAAGCTCAATTACTTAAAGAATTAGGTCGATATGATTTAATTCCTAGAGAATACGTTGAGCAAAAGACTTTTGATCCTATCTTTAATCAAACTAAACTTGCTTTAAAGAATGGTGAGACAGTTAAGTTTAAAGGTGAACAACAAGATTTAACTCTCGCTAATGCTGAAAAACTTAATCAATCTTTAAATAGTCTTTATAAACCTAATGAATATAATCCTCAGATAGCATTAAAGAAAACACTTCATGATGCTATGTTAGATACTATTCAAAAAGTAGGTAATGAGAATAGTGAAGCAGGTAAATTAGCATTACAAGCAAGACAAGCTTATAAAGAACATAGTGCTAAGTTTAATAATAAAGATATTATTCAACAATTATCAGAAACTAAAGAAGGAACTGATACTCCTAAGATTAGTCCTGATAGAGTTGTTGATTTAGTATTAGGTCCTAAAGATAATATATCTAATGTTAAAAAGCTTAAAGCTATGTTATTATCTAAGCCTGAAACAAAGCAGGCATGGGAAGTGATTAAGCTTGATGCTATGAGTAGGCTTATTAATGACTCATTAGATACATCAGGTAATTTAAGTGCTACTAAGTTAAATAGTCGTATTCATAAAATGGGAACAGCTAAACTTAAATTATTATTTGATCCTAGTGAATATAACAATTTAATGAAGTTAAATCGTGTTGCTCAAGATGTTAATGCTACTGGTAAAGGTATGACTCAGCCAGTTAAAAACCATCTTATCAATATGATTTATCATGCTAGTAAATTCTCATTACTTACTTTAGGTCATGGTGCTACTCATATAGCATCATTAGTTATGTTTGGTTTAACTGATAGTTTAGAAAAAAGTAAGTTAGCCAAAGAAGCTAAAGAGACTTTAGAAGCTATGAGAGATTATAAAGCTAATCATAATAAAGTTTCTATTGATGATCCTAGACTTAGTAATGATAGACTTAAATCTTTATTAGATTATACTACATCAAAAGAATTTATTAGACCTTTATTACAAGGAACTCTTGCTAATATGAATGATAAAAAGGATAATAAATAATGTCATTATCTAATGTTTCAACACCTTATGATGTATTTACAGATCAGACTGGTAAGATTATCAGTTCTGGTTCTGTTTATATTGGTGTAGCAGGAGAAGACCCTGAAGATAATCCTATTAATGTTTATTGGGATGCTGATGGTGTAATTCCTGCTGCTCAACCATTACAAATTGTAAATGGTTATGTTGTTAATACAGGCAGTCCTGCACAATTCTTTGTTAACAGTGATTATTCTATTAGAGTATATTCTCAACTTAGTGTTGTTTATACATATCCTAATATCTTAGCTAAAACTATTGCAGGTATTGCAGGAGGTGCTTTATCAGGAACTTATCCTAATCCTAGTTTAGCTGATAGTGCTGTTACATCATCTAAACTAGCTGATAAAGCAGTTACTAATGCTAAAATAAATCCTGGAGCAGATCAAACAGTTAAAGGTACTGTAAATACTGATATTGTTGATATGGATGGTTATACTCTTAATGGTGTATTAGGTAGAACAGGTGCATTAGAGAAATATACTCATGCAGGATTTAATACTAATATTGTTGTATGGGCTAATGGTCAAACCTTAAGTAGAACAACTGATGCTAGATTATTTGCTAAAATTAGTTCATTAATTGGTACTCAAGGAGCTAGTGGTTGGGGAGCTGGTGATGGTTCTACAACCTTTGTTGCTCCTGATTATAGAGGTCAATTTGATAGAGCCTATGCAACAACTAGCGTAGTTGATCCTGATGGTGGTAGTAGAGTATTAGGTAGTTTTCAAACTGATGCTTTACAAAACATTACAGGTACTTTTGGCGCTCTTATACCATTATCTAGTAATGGAACTGATTGGTATGGTACAGGAGCTTTCTCAGCTAATGGTTCATCTGGTACTGCTTATTCAGGTGCTGGTGCTGCTGTTAAAGGAGCAACTTTTGATGCTTCTAGAGTAGCTAGAACATCATCTGAAACTAGACCTAAAAACGTATCTGTTTATTATTGTATTGTTAGATAAGGAATAAAGCAATGACTATTAATGTAACAGAATTTCCTAATTTTGCTATGCAAGAAGGTAATTCACTGCCAATTCTTTCAGGCATTCCTATTGGCAGTGCTGTAGGATTAGCAGCATCTGATACATATACATGTAAAAATAGTATGAATAAAACATCTGTAATTATCTCAGCAATAGGTGCTGCTCATACATTAACATTTGGTAATAGTAATGTATTATCATTAGCATCAGGTCAAGTAATTACTTTACAATTACCTAAAGATACTATTATTACTATAGCTTCTTAAAGGATTATTTAATGACTTATCAAATCTCAGATAATGGTTTATTGCAAATTAAACTTCGTGAATGTTTACATGATAAAAATGGTAATCCTATTTGTAATCTAGAAGCCTATGCAGCAACACCTAATGAAGCAAAGCGAAATAAATATACTATTGCTTATGGTAATACATTCTATGCTGATGGTAAACCAGTAAAGCAAGGAGATAAGATTATTCAGAAACAAGCTGATCAATTATTTAAAGATGTTGTTCAACATTATGTTGATTTCTTAAATCCTCAGATGCTTCACTGTTCATTAACTCAAAATCAATTTGATGCTTTAGTTAGCTTTGTTTATAATATAGGTAAAACTAACTTTGTTAATAGTACAATGAATAAATTATTGCATCAAGGCCAATATGCTAATGCAGGCAATCAATTCGTTAGATGGGTTTATCAAGATGGTAAAAAGCTTGATGGATTAGTTAAACGAAGAATGTCTGAGCGCGCTCAATACTTTTCTTAATAGGTAATATCAAATGTCATGGAATGTTCCTAATATATTTAGTCCTGGGACTAAAATTCTAAGTGCTTTAGTTGATCAGAATTTTCAGTATATTATGGATATTCTGAATAATTCTATTATTAGCTTAAATAGCCCTGCATTTACTGGATCACCTACAGCTCCTACTGGTACTGTTGATGATGCTTCTCCAAGAATTGCTACACAAGAGTTTGTAATAAATCAATGCAGTAATTCTGACCCATTAGCTATTAGTGATGATATTGCTCACATCGGCTCAGCTACAAGAACTGCTAGATCAGATCATCAACACCCTAATTATATTAAAACGCAACCTGCAACTGCAAATGATAATACTATTGCTTCTACAGCATTTGTTAATATTAGATTAGCAAGTTTTATTTCAGATACTTTACCTGGAATAATTACTGCTCAAAGCCAATTTGCAAATTATAATGAAGATGATACTGGGTATGCTGTAAGATCAATTAAAATTAGATTACAAGATATTAAAACATTAAAAGATTTTGGTGCTGTTGGTGACGGTATAACTGATGATACAACAGCAATAGGATTCTTTTTAAGTAATAATCGCAAATATGTTCCAGAAGGGATTTATAATAGTACATATACAATATCAAGCTTATTAGGTGCTTTTAGTGGTTATGGACAAATAAAGACAAGTGATGGAAATTTAATAGCACCTGATTTTACAAATATTAACTCTGCTCCCGTTGAAGGTAATCCTGATAGTATTTCAACAGCATTTAACGGAAACATTAATTTCTGTAGACCTTCTGGACATTTTGTTCAAGGGTCTTTAACACTAGGTCAACCTGTAACTGGTTACAAATTTATTCCAGAATCATCAGGTAGATATAATGTTTTGTATGTTGATTCAACATCAGGACATAATGAAAGTAGTAATACAAATGAAGGAAGAACAGGTGTAGCGTTTAATTATATGAATGTTAAGCATTATGGTAATGGTGATGCTTATGCTAATTATGCAGCTGTATTTGTTGCTGGTACTCATGCAGGTGCTACTGATCCTTTAGCTTCTCCAGCAGGAGTAGTTTTAGGTGGACAAGTTCAAATTGGTGCACATAATAACTATGCTAACAATATAGAACAAAATGCAATTGATGGAGGTTTTAGAGCTACTGCAAGTCCTTTTGTTGTTAATTTATATAGAACTAATCCAGATGCTTCTATGGATGGTAGTGGTTCTCCTGCTGTGCATTATTGGGTTGGTTTTAATGCACAGTCGCAAGGTACAGTAAATGCTGATGTTGCTTTTAGGGCGTCTGGATTATTTAAATATGGCTTTACTACAACAGAAACAATATTTGATGTAAATAAAGCTGCAATTGCAATTAAAACATCTGATAGAATTTATTTAGGAGCATCTTCTCGTACAACAGGTACTGCTAAAATTGCAGGTGATCCTGGCACATGTTATATAGAAGATTCTATTTATGGCTTTATAAATTATGTTTATAATAATACAACTGTGTTTCAAATGAATGATACACAAATTACTGCTATAAAGCCTTTAGTAGTAACTCTTGATGGAACATTTGTACCTACTGCTAACAGCCAATTAGCATTTAAACTTACATCTAATACTAATTTAGAGTTAAATGTAAGAGGTTCTGATGGTGTAGTACGATCTGCTAATATAACGCTTTCTTAGGATACTAAAAATGATTGACGAAAATAAATTAAATCAGGCAATTAATAATGAACTGGTTTACCAAATTGGTCAAATGACATTACAAATTATAAGTTTAAAAAATGAAAATAGTTTATTGAAAGAATCACTTAAAGAAAATATTAATAAGCTAACAAAAATTGATGAGCCTAATTTAACTAAAAAAGTTATTAGTAAATAGGAATTATCATTATGGATTTAACATCATTATTTGATATAGGGTCAAGGATTATTGATAAAGTTATTCCTGATCCTACAGCTAAAGCTCAAGCACAACTTGAGTTAATGAAACTTGAACAATCTGGGGAACTTGCTCAACTAAATGCTGATACTACATTAGCGCAAGGCCAACTTGATACTAATAAAGTTGAAGCTGCTAATACAAACTTATTTGTATCTGGTTGGCGACCTTTTATTGGCTGGGTATGTGGTAGTGGTTTGCTTTATCAGTTCATTTGTGCGCCTTTACTTACATGGATAGCATCACTTTTAGGTCATCCTATCACTATGCCTGAGTTAGACTTAAGCACACTCTTGACTTTATTGCTTGGTATGCTAGGGCTTGGAGGTCTGAGGAGCTATGAGAAAGTTAAAGGGGTAGCAACAAAATGAGTGATGAAGTTAATTTATCAGATAAAGATAAAGAAGATATTGCTAAACTTGTTGTAGATGACATGATGCAAAGATTTCAAGTAGGAGTTGGTAAAGGAGTCTTAGATCATGTTTGGAAAGTTATTGTAGGCATGCTTATTGTTATAGCTATTTATGGAATGGCTAAAGCATATCATATATAAGAAAGTATCAGACAAACTAAAAGCCTCTAGGATTAATACCCTAGAGGCTTTCTTTTTACTTTTTTAAATTTAATAATTGTTGTTTTAATTCACGTTTTCTGAATTCAACTAAGTTAGTAACTTGAATAGTCATAGAAATTTTACTAACACCATTCTTTAGAATATATTTAAGATTTCTTTTCATATCCTAATAAACCTTTCTTAATAGCTAAGTCTTTATGAACATGAATAACATTAGGATTATCGTTATTAAGCCAAGCTTTAGATAAAGGAAAGAATTCTCTAAATTTATTTCCTTCTATCTCAACTTCAAAACAAACATCATCATTTGTTTTACTAATTAAAGTACCTTTAAATTCTACTAATTGAATTTTTATAACAGCAGGTTTATAATCAGGCATTTTGAATATCCTTATGGGAAATAATAAATGTATGCCCTTTACGATTATAAAATGTTGTGACAAAAGTATCTACATTTAAATTAAATTTATCAATTGTAGTTTTAGCATACTTAACAGCTTGTGATTGATTTGGTGAATTACTAATTGTAAATACTAAATCTCCTGATTTAAAAAACTCAGTAACAGACCATTTTAAATTCTCTATATAACTTTTCATGATACAAACTTAACCTTTTCAAGATTAGACCATCTATGAACATCAGGAACTTTAATCTTTTCATCACCTTGCTTAATCATCTTATAAGGTACTGATTTCTTAAAGTCAGCAGGAATAATAAGTTCTCTAATCTTATTATCAATACAATCAATATAGATTGTTTCTTCTGCATGTTTCTTCATAATGCGTCTAACTAATTCACCATCTTCAACTCTGTTAATAGCGATCAAAGCATCATGAATGTTTAATAACATTCTAGCATCTTTAGGCCATTCAGGATCATCTTCACAAAGATAGATGCACCTAGCAACTTTATCACCAATTGTTGATTGAAAATAGAATGCAACAATTTGACCTAAATCTTTAGGATCAAGTCTGCCTAAGTTAAGATATTGTCTGCCATAAGCATTAAACATCTTATTAGTTCTAGCTATTTGACCATAAGACCATTGCCAGCCTATTTGCAACTCAGGATTTGTCCTATGATAAATTTGATGTAGTGTAATACCTTCATCAACAGATATTCCCATAATTTCAGCAAGCTTTGGTCCTTCCATTGTATAATTAAAGCCGTGTCGTGATCGCTTAGCTTTATATCTTATAGTAGGTTTACCATCATCGTCACGATCTTCTGTAGGAACTTCATCATAAGGAATATGCCACATATCAGCAGCCAAGCTTCTATGAGCATCAAAGCCTCCTTCTAATCTAGCTCTTTCAAAGTCTTCAATCCATTTCTTAATAGCAAATCGCCAACCAACAACTCTAGCTTCTGCTTGAGATAGATCGAAGTAAGATGCTTCATAACCTTCATCTATGATAAATAGTTCTTGAGCACGCTCTGGCTGATTTTGTAAATTAGCTCCTGACTCCCACATAGTTGAAGTTGATGATAATCGGCCAGGAGCAGATTGCACTCCTGTTTGTTTATACTCACACCTAATTCTACCATCTTCATCAACTTTCATTTTAACATAAGTTGATAAGAATTTACTTTCTTCTTTAATCTTATTAAGACACAAAAGCATTTGTCTTGCTTTCTCTGGTGTCTTAGGATGATTAATCATTCGAGTTCTGTTAACTGCATCAGTTGCCATACCCCTGCCAACTAATCTAAGCTTATTAAAGAACAACTCAGCTAATTGTTGAGAAGAATTAGGATTAGGTTTATATTCAGCATCACCTGTAAGCTCTGCTACATAAGCATAGAATTGCAGATAAAGCTTATCAATATCAGCTTGAATATCTAAAGCTAATTGATCTTTTTTATCAACATCAGCTTTGATTCCTCCTACAGTCATTCTAATAAGATGAGGTTGTAATCTCATTACATGACCTTTAAAGAAGTCAAGCATTGTCTTAAAGCCATAAAGTTTATCTAAATGCTCAGGTAACTGAATAGCTTCTAGCTCTGGTATTTGTTTATAATGAACAGCTAATGTGCCACAGCAATCTTTACCATTATATTTCCAGAACTGAGGATAGTCTTTAATATCTCGCCATGACTTACCTTGATCTTTATAATAACTCATGTCTGTATATCTAGAGACTAGATAATCTAAGCCATGAGGCAATGTTGATGCTAAGGTATGACTAGCAAGCATAGTATCAAAGTAACTAGGAGGAAGTCTAAGTCTATCTTTATATCCTAAATAATATGAGTCGAACATACCATTTTGCATAACAAGTTTAGGCTTAAATTCATCCTTACGATTAAACCAGTGCTGTAATAAAGCTCTGATTTGTAATTCTTCTTCTACTGTATAACGATTACCAAATTCGTCTCTAAAATTTATACATAAAGCTTCATCTACTTTATTAGCAAGACCTATACAAGCAGTCTCATTATTAAGTACTTCAATATCTAATGCAGTAGGAAGCTTATCTCTCATCAATTGTCTAATGTAATTAATTACAAAAGGCATAGGTTGATTATAATATGTATAAACATGAGGTTCATTAAACTGGCCTTTGATAACTCTAGTAAGCTTCTCAAAGTTATGAGCTAATGTATCTCTGAATTTAGTATTCTTTAATACCATATCAGGATCAATACAGACTATAAGCTTAACAGGTCTAGGACCATTCTTTGAATTAAGTTCATAATCATATACTGATCCTTGACATTTCATTACATCAGGTAAGTCAAGAAAGCATTTAAGGGCAAATGATCCTAAGATTACTACATACTTTAGATTAGGGAGCTGTGATAACTCCCATCTAAGTAATGCGCCATAATGATCTATTTCTTCTTTAGAAGCTTTAACATCATCCTTAGGATCAATTGCTTTCTTTAATTTCTTAATAGCAATTGTTTGATAAGTTTCTGATCTGATAATCTTTTCAATTCGCAAAGCATTCCATAAAGTCTCACCATAGCCTCTAACAAAAGGAATTTGTTGAAGCATCTCACCTTCATGAACATGATTACCAATTAAAGCTATTTCAGAGTTAAAGTTACCTGAAACAGGACAATCAATTGCTAAGTTATTATGCCTTCCCCAATTAATGATGTGTCTATTTAACTCAGAAATGTTTGAGGAAGTTTGTTCAGTCATTTTAGGTTTGTCCTTGTGTAGGATATTTAGGCTCATGAGCAGCTACCATAGCATCAAGATTAGCATCTGGTTGAGGCATAGATTGTTTAGTTAATTCATATGATTTTTCTAAACTATCAGCAATTCGTTTGAGTGATATTGCAATATCTTCTAAAAGATTTTCAGTTCTAGCTATATCTTGCCAATTTAAAGTCATTCTTCTAAAGCCTTTCTTTCAGCATCTAAGTTTCTATTAATAGCTTTATCACTATCAAACTTATCAGGATACCTAGTCTTTAATTTAAAGATAACTCTAGCCATTTCTATTTCAAAATTAGTACCTAAAGCATCCATAGCAATAGCCATATACCATAGCATATCACCTAATTCTTCTTTGAGATTAGTTATATCTAATGGCTTACCATAGAATAGATACTTTTTAATAGGATCAAGAAATTCACTAGCTTCTGTAGATAATCCCATAGCTGCATGAAGTAATCGATTATCTTGTGTTGTATAAGACTCATATTCATTATCTAATGGATATTTATTACTCTCAGTCTTAATAGCATCTTTAATAAAATTCTTTACATCATATACCATATCATTATCCTCTATTATGAATAGTTCTACTAAAGCTAATTTGATCACTAATTACATACACATATTTCTGAGCGCGAGAACATGCTGTGTACATGTTTCTATTATTCAATAAGAAAGCATCACATTTATTCATGATATAAATAACATGATCATATTGTGATCCTTGACTTTTATGTGTAGTAATAGCATATGCTAGATCAATATCTTTTCTAGGATCATATTCAACTTGTTTACCATATTGATTAGTCTTAATCATGAGGATAGGAATAGCTTGTTCTCTATCACCAAAATCAATGACTACTTCACCATACTCATTATCAAATTCTTTAACAATACCAGTTTCACCATTAAAGACTGATAAGTCTAAATTGTTAGCTTTAAAGATAACCTTATCGCCAACATGTAGTTTGATATAACCTCCTGCTTCACCTTTAGTATCATACATACCAATATCCCAATTATGTCTTGGGATAGTGATTGTATTCTCATCAGTATCATCATGAGGATCAAAGTAAATTGCTTGAAGAATAAAGTTAAGCTTTCTAGTACCTACCCATTTATTATTACCAGGAACAATAATCTGATTATTAGTTTCATTAAACTTAATATCATCAAAATGCTCAAAGATAAATTCTTGCAAAGCATCAATAGGCTTATCAGTAAATTTATTAAACCATTGATCATTATTTCTAGGTAATGATTGTCTAAGAATTAAATAAAGATTATCAAGCAATCCAGAACCTTCTGCTTGTCTAAATACTTTATTTAACTTAACTGATGTAAGTCTAGGTTCATTAAGACATTTAAGAAATTGTGATGGTTCTTTAGTTCTATCTCGATCTTTCCATGCATCATCTTCGATAGGTTCTAATTGTCTCTCATCACCAAAATATCTAATGCATGATCCTGTTTTCATAGCATCTAATAGATTTCTATGAATTTCTTTATTAACCATTGCATATTCATCAGCTAAGATGAAGTCATATTCTAATGGATTTTCTCTATGCCTTCTAGGATAAGCAACACCAAATGGTTTACCTGTAACAGGATCAGTTTCACCGGGATGCGTATATTCAAGTATTCTATGATTAGTCATAGCAGGGATGCCTGTGACTTCATAAATTCTCTTAGCAGCTTTACCAGTAGGTGATGTTAAAGCAACAGTAAATCCTGCATCAACAAGACGTTGATAAACTTTCTTTAGAATTGTTGTCTTACCAGTGCCAGCACTACCAGACACAGTAACAATTCTTTTAGTCTGATCACAACATTCATTAATAGCAGCTAGCTGTCGTTCATCATACTCAATTTCATCTTCATTCATTTTAATGCTTTCTATTTAATAAAATCTTGGATCATATTTATTTAAAGGATTGACTGGCTCAAAATAAGATGCAGGAGCATAAATTATATATTGTTTATACTTATCGAAGATATTAAAAATCCCATTAAAGTACAAAAAAGGGACACCTAAATAGATTTTATCTACTTGAAGGTATCCCTTTTTATCTTCTTTAACACATCTAAGTGCTATTGCTTTACCCCTGATCTTGTATGGCTGTTTCATTATTCAACATCTTGATCAACAGGGATTAAGACATACATATCCTTAGTTAAATATACCTTAGTCATTGTTATTCTCCTTTAAATAAACATAGAGGGGAGTAAGAACTACCACAAAACTTACTCCCCTCACCATGCTTAGATACTAGTATAACTTATTAGCTTATTCAGCATCTTCAGTTTCATTAGTATCATCAGCAGCCGCAGCCTTAGGAACTTCAAGTTCTTGAACAAGCAGCTTATCACCATTCATAAGAGCAGCAATAACGCCATCCTTATCCTTAGAAAGCGAAACTTCAACAGTGATACCTTGCATATTCTTAGGATCAAGTTGAGTACCATCAGCAAGAGTAATCTTAGTCATAGCGAAGACCTTTTGAGGACCACGCACAAACGACTTACGCTTCTTGGTTTCGGTAACAGTCGTATCAGTATCAGACATAACAGTATTCTTTCTTTTTGACATTTTAATAACTCTAAAAGAGGGTTCACATGAGTAATAATCTCAGTGTGAAATGACCTTAACAAGCCTTTGTGAGCCTGTCAAGGTCATCTTTAACATTTAATGATTATTGGCGAGCCAAAATCTTACCAATGCTTTCTTGAGCCATACCTTGATAATCACGATGAGTAATTTCAACCGTGCAGGTGCAGCCCATATAGTCGTTAGGATCAACCTTGGTGCTGTTCTTAACGCCAAGCGTCTCATTAAACTTCTTCATCTGGAAACGGCCCCTAGGATCGTCACGAAGGCTCGTATAGCTATCAAGCTTCATGCCGTCAGGGTTACCATCCAAATAGTCAGCAGGATAGCTCTCAGGGGCGATAAACAGGGTAAGCTTAAGGTTCTTACGACCTGGCTTAGACTTGCTATCTTCAATTGAAGCTTGAAGAACCTCAGCAGGATAATTACCAGCAGGGAGAGGATTAGGAGCCTCAGCATTGTTAAGGTCTTCGCTATAGATAAAGACATTCATATCATCAGACATTTAGTTTTCCTTTAATTTAAACAGAGGTTCTTGCGCAAGATACCTATCTAAGTTTCCTCTGCAATCTCAATAGATAGGTATTCAAACAGGGATGCTATAAACTCGCTATTTGCTTATTCATAGATTAAAACAATATTAAGCTAATCATACATTACTATATAATTCATCCCATTAATTACTTAATTGTTAATAGTATTATCTGTTTTATTCATACCTAACAAATCTTCTAAATGCAATTTAATACTATTAATTGCATTACGTTCAACTGCTAGATAATCTTGAACAATTGAATTTGTTTCAGATTGAATTTTACTATCAAATTCTTCAAGTTTTTTAACAATATCATTATACTCAGTCATTAGATGAGTCATTAAAGTATTACTCATTTAAATCTCCTATTTAGGTATTGCAATCTTTTCATGATTACTATCTACCCATTGCTTATATAATGTTGCAATCTCATATTTAGGATCAGGATTGTTTACATCATAAACAAACTTAAATCTTTTATCAGTTGCAACATTAAACATTCTTGATTTCATTGGCTTGTAAGAGCTAAATGGAACTAAGAATATTTCTCTACCAGTAGCTGCATTATTCTTAAAGTACCAAACTTCACCAACTGACAAAGCTGTTTCATTAGGAAGATTACCTCCTAAAGCTAATGTAACAGCAACAAGCTCACCATCACTATCATGCTTATCAGCTTCATGACTAATAAAGATAATGTTCTTATTGAACCTGTTAGTTAGTTTAAGCAAGTTAAGAATAAATGCTTTTAAATAATTCAACCTAACGCCATAGGCTTGCTTGCCTGGAGTTGCTAAAGTTGATTTATTTAAACCTGCATATTTAACAGCATAATTTAGAACGTCATTCCCTAATGAGGTAAGACTATCAATAATTACTGTTTCAATATTTAACTCAGGATCAGTTAATAACTTAGTAATTTCAAATGGGTCTTCTCTATCAAACTTACCTACATAAGTAGACTTATCAGCCTTACTCATATCTACTATATATAGATCATTTTTAAGGGCTGTGTCAAGCTCTGGTTTTTCTCTGTCAAGCTTTGCTTTTAGACCTACAATTGATGAACTACCACCATCATCAAACTGAATGATTAGCTTATTACCTGGAGCAGTTGCAGCTAATGTAGTCTTACCATCGCCAGCAGCACCCCAAATAATCATCGCTAGACGTTGAACAGTATCAGTTCCTTTAACAACATTATAGGAACCTGCCATTAATTCAGCCATTATGATGCCTGTTGCATTAGAGTTTCATTAATAAATGTTTCTGCTTCTTCATAAGTAGATTTAACATAATCAGTAGGTACTACTTGAAGACCTGCATCAGTATTGACAATCTCAAAGATACGATAAGATGCAGGAGTAATTTTATACATACTACAGATATTAGACTGCATAACATTAGGATCAGTATAAACTAAGCTTGTAACTTGAGTATATAATTCATCATAGTTATCAGCTTTAGCAACACTCCATTGAGTGAAAATTTGGTATTGTTTAGTCATTAGTTGTTTCTCCTAATTTAAATTTTTCAACCCAATATTCAGCTTCTTCTTTTGTAGAATACCAAGACATACAAACTCTAGTTCTATGGCCCTCAGCACATTTATATGTCTCTAATATTCTAAACATGGGACGTGACAATGGATCATCTATACATTGCCATATACTATAAGTATTCATTATTAATCTTCCTCAGCTAATACATTCCATTCACTAATAATCATACTATCAAGAGCTTCTTCTTGTTCTTGTTTAGATGCTGTGCAGAATGGTAACATTGAACAATTCCTGAAATATCTATGACAGGAATGAGGTGACTCAGGAGCATCAAAAGGATTGTCTTTAAACTCAGCCTCTTTTTGAGCAAGGTTATAGAACCATGAGAACCATCTTTCAATCATATAATCAGGCTGCCTAACAGGATGCAAATACTGACCACCATGCGTTGACTTAGCAGGAACAGGCACAGAACTGATTCTAACCTTAGCATGATTAATATCAGACTGTTCTGTGAATACTCTAGCAGCAAGCATATAACCTCGCATCTGAGTATCCATATCATAGTATTGATATTCAGACATAATTCTAGAAGTAGTCTTATTATCTTCTACAAATAATGCTCCTTGAGTACCATCAGGATTAGTTTCATCAGGATCAAAGTGTAAGCCATCAAGTTTACCTGTGAAGCGATATAATTTAATAGAGCCATCTTCAAATGTAAATTCAATAACTAAATCAAATCCTATTTCAATACCTACATCTGTATCAGGATCATCTTTATCTCTAATCCATATAGGATACCTAGTCATATCCCATCTATTAATATAATTAATAGCTACTTCTTCTAATGCTGTCATAGACCTTTTCTTATCTTCTGGGTCTTCAACATAATTAGAAGTATTTAATACAGTTAAACATAACTGCATTAAATTCTCTCTTGTAATTGGTACGAAGAATTGAGGCTTAATCAATACCTCCCATCTATCCTTACCAAACAATCTCTTACCATGCTTATCAATAATCTGTTCAGCTAATAGATTACTTTTAAGATCAAAGTAACAAAGTTGCCATAGCCTAACAGCAGCAAATACTTGGTGTAATACTGTACCTGCTTCTAATGCTTGAGCCTTTTGATTATCAGACCATGTTTTATGCATCTGATAAGTAATAATACCCCATCTAACACATGTGTCTAATGCTACAAGTTTAGTATTATCAAATGCTGTTAGATGTTGATCTTCTGGTGTAGCAAGTCTTACTGAGATTGATGTAAATTTATTCATTGCAACTCCAATAATTTAGTATAAATTTTATTCATATTAGCATTATTAGTACCCATAAAAGTAGAAGCTAACCTACTATCTTTAGTACCTTTGGCTAAATGATTTTCATAATAAGTTACTCCATTAAATAATCCCCATGCAGTATCTCTCCTAAGATCAGCACCAGCACCAATTAATGCAGACTTCATAATACCTAATACAGTACGATTTACTTTATTATCGAAGTCTTTAACTAGATCATCAGGATCAATATCAGGTTGAAATACTGGTGCTAATATCCTAACAGCATCTTCTGTTGAGATATTAATCTTAGTTAAAATATTAACATTGCGTTCAAACTCAGTTGAACCTTCACGCATGATATTAAATTGTTCTGCTGCCCAATTAGGCTCAAACTCTACTGTATGTGGTACTCTAAAAGATGATGCTCCTTTAAAGCCTCCTGATTGAGCAAAGGTATTTGCACATACAACTACAATATTAGTAAGTCTGCCAATACTAGCAAAGCCATATTCATGTTTATGTGCTAACAGCATATAAGCTTTAATTGGCTCACCATTTGCAGCAACAAATGCTTTATTTAAATTAGCTAAAGCCCATACAAGTTTACCTCCTTGCAAAGCTCCTGCTGTTTCCATAGTCGCACCTCCTTCAACACAAAACTTATTGAAGACTTCAAAGATTTGACTATTCTGAACAGGCTTCCAGTTATCACCTACGATACTAAAGAAGCGTTCATCAGATGCTCTAATTAAAGCATTCTTACCAGTAATCTTTTGAATATTGCCTGAGCTATGTTTATAACCAATAGGACGTTTCTCTACTAACCAATCACAGCCAGCCTCTTGCATCATTTCAAATGGAGTTGCATCTTGAGTAAGTTGATTACCTAAACCATGCCAAGGCACTTCATGACGAAATGCCATTGTTTCTACTTCATGACTCATTGAGGTAAGCTCCTTAAAGCTTTATATGTAATATTACCTTTAAATCCTAAATCTCTAAGAGTACGCTTTAAAGTTTTACTATGAATATCTACTGTATTAAAATTCGTGTTAATAGTTTGCGTAAACTTTTTTATAAAATTGTCTAAAGTTTCTGGATTTTTTTGAGCCCATTCCCAATCTTCTTGTAAATTATTTCTATATTTAATTATTAAATTAGTTTTAGTTAATGTTTCTACTTCATGAGACATTTATTAATCCTCATATTTTAAATATTCATTTCGATACTTGTTAAAATAATTGTTATGTTTACTATTCATACAACCTCCTATACAAGTACCTTCATGATCTACTTGAGTTATACCACAACCTTCACATATAACAGTAGCATACTTACCTTCTTTGGTAATATCTTCTGTTGTTATGTTATCTAAATCAGGTTCATCAAATCCCATATCAATAGAACATTGCTTACAAAAATCAGCCATTATTCATCCTCATCATAGTCGCATATAGTCATTCTATAGACTTTAATTTCATCAGCAATTTTCTCAGCTTTACTTATATCAGTATCAATCTTCTGAATAAGTTTCTCTAACTTCTCTCCTAGTTTCTCAAACTTAACTGCTTGAGACAATCTATTAGTAGAAGTACAAGTATCCTTAGCTTTTCTAGCTTTAACTACTTGATGATTAACTTTAAGTCTTCTCTCTTGAAGTTTAGCAATAAATTTACGTTGCTTATCTAAGTCTAAGTCTAAGAGAGTTGCTTTATTAATTGGTGTATCTTCTTTAAGAAGATGCATATCTTCTGTTTCTATAATCTCAGTCATCATTCCTATCTTTATAAAGAAGCCATGCAATAATGAACCATAAAATAGGCCATGCTATTAGAGTATAAATAAATTCTTTAAATCTATCTTCAACAGTTTCAGAACTATCTTCTACAATAATCATATAGATATAACTAATAATACCAATCAACAAATAGATTGCTAAATAAACATACCAGTGCATATTATTATCCTTTACCTATACCATGTTTATCAATGTATTTCTGAGCAGCTCTTTTAGCCTTAATCTCATTCTCTGATACTTCTGAATATGTAGTTTCAGTAATAATTTTAATAGACCATTTCCATTTACCTTCATTAGGTAAATATGTTAATGTAATAGGAATTTTCTTATATACTGATTTAACTGTCTTAGGCTTAACATCTTCAAGTTTAATTACATTATTCATGGTACTAGCCAAGCTCCTAATACTCTATTAGTACTAACATTTCTAGTACCTCTAATTTGTCTATCATATCCTTTAATAGTCTCAACACCATGAATTTGTTTAATAGCATCTATAATACAATCATCAAGATTAATGCTGTGTACTCTTACACGCATTTCAAATAATTCTTTAGTATCTCTATTTTGACAAATCAATCCTACAACTTGATGAGGTAAGTTAGGATTAAGTTCATTGTCTTCTACAGTAATAAGATAATCTTTGCTCATGTACCCATAGCCTTATTACCTGAATGACTAAATTCAATTGTATTATTCATTAATAGCTTTTCTTTAAATTCTTTAATTTTAATTAAATCAGCATTAACTGAATCAGCAAGATTAAGTTTCTCTAATTCAGTTAATTTAGCATCAATAAGATTAGCTATAATTAATCTAGCTCTATATGATAATATCATGATTAATAAATCTTTGTGATAAGGTATTTATCTTTAAACAATTCATGAAACATTTGATAGGCTTCATCAACAGTCAATAAATTAGTACCATGTCTAGGATATTGGTATTCTTTATTTGTTGCACACATATCAGCACAAACTGATTTAGGTAATTCTAAAGCACAAAAGTCATTTGCTAATTGCTTAATTACAGTATCTTTCATTTGATAACTTTCTTTGAATAATAAAACATCCTACCTTCTTTAACTCTCTCTACCATATTAAGTTTATATAAATCATTTAATGTAGGTGATGCACTATTCTTAGAAAATCCTTTAGCTGTAATTATTTTAATAACGTCATGTTTATTATATACCTTATCATTCTCCATAACATCATAAACAATATCATAAAGCATTTTCTTTTCTCTATGAACTGATACTACTTTCTTAGGATGAGGAGATGTATAAACAGTTGCAGCTTCTGATCGAATTTCATTAATAACTTCTTGTGCATCTTTATTAATAGAAATTTTAGATGGTAGTTGTGTTTGAGTATCAGCACTTACCATAAACTTATATCCTTTACTAATAAGTAAATCAATTAAGTTATGATGATCATTAGTTATAATAGTGATTTTAGTCATTTATTCCCTTTCTATTACCAAGGAATGTCATCACCTTCTGTAGTATAGATAGGTTGAAGTACATTCTCGTACTTTGCACCAACCTCTAACCTATAAACATCAAAGATGGATACTTTGTCTTCCTCATGGCATTCTCTAGCAATTCTAATTGCATTAGTCTCAACAGCAAATGCACCTATAAATGCTTTATATTTTACTGATGATTTTATCACAATAAATATATTCATTAGTAACCCAATGCTTTAGCTACTTGTGGTAAATTCTCATTGAAAATATCTTTTATATTTTCAGCAACATGTCGATGTTCTAATTGTGTACTGTCATCAGTTCGTACATTTATATAATGTATCCAATCTCTGACTGTTCCATTCATGTATAACTTTGATTTTGTCATACCTTCTGGCAATAATTTACGTGCAACTTCTTTAGCAATTCCTTCATTAATTGCTTGTTTGTAAGCTGAATAAGCACTGTTCCAAATGTCTTTTTGAAGGTTATGCCAAAACTCATAAATGTCTTCATCGAATGTCTCAATTGAGTTTTGCCTGTTCTCATAATCCTGTAATCTAGGATTACTAAAAATTGTACCTTGATCAATTTCTGCATATCTTTGAGAGAATTCTTGAAAATGGAATGATCGATGCCGTAAGATTTGTCTTGTAATATCACGTGTTGTTTCAATCTCAACACACATATTACACATTTCAAAAGGTGACCAATGCTTATGTTTAATTAAATAAGCAATTAATTTCGATGAGTCGTCATCAACATTAGCATTGAGATTTGAAACTCTTGCCATATAAGCAATTAACTTATCTGCATTAGGAGTAATCCAAATGAGTTTTGTCATTATTATCATCCTTATTTAAACTAATTGGTTTTTGCTGTTTGGGATTATCGATGATAGATTGAATATTTTGTAAAGCTACATAATATCCAATTAAATCTTCAATGAGCATTTCATGTGTTAGATCTGGATTAGCATAATACTTTCGTAAGAAATTCTCATCTACATGTCTTGTTATATGAAGTATTTAAATAACCTTCTTTAATTATGGCGAGGCTAGAAGGAATTGAACCTTCAACTAGATATTAGAAGTATCCTGTTATATCCATTTAACTATAGCCACATTTGGTATGCCTGACAGGACTCGAACCTGTAATCAATCTGTTATGAGCAGATAGCTTTAACCATTAAGCTACAGGCATAGGATCAATAAAATCTTTAATGATATATCTATATTTATCATCTATATAATATCTAGTATCATTTCTAGTAAGCATAGTAAACTGACATTTAATTATATGATCAATATTATATAAATCTTTAATTAATTTATTAATATAACTAATATGTGTCTTAACGACATTTAAGTCTGTTTCAGGTCTAGAAAACATATACTTAATATTATCTATATGTACAGGAAAGTTACTCATATATAGATATAATAAAATAGATGCTTTGGTAGTTGTAGTATTTAATGCTTTCTTAATCTTAAAAACATTTAAATCAAAATCATCTACTTTAGCTGATTGCTTTAATTGAATAATTATTTCTTCTAATTCTTCTATTCTATCTTGTAGCTTAGAGCAATTTGCACAATCCATTTATTTAATCCTAAGCAATAAAAAGCAGACTAGAAGCTAATCTAGTCTGCTTTAATGTGGCATGGGCTATACCTATTGAATAAAAGTCAATAAGCATTGTCTTAAGCTATACCCCCATGCAGCATAGCAGCATTTGCTTTATTAAGTTTCATCTATGCGCATAAGCAAAAAACTTGCATAGACTAGATCACCTAATAGCGGTGATCAATTGTGGTGCCCTCTATCGGACTCGAACCGATATGATATTTAAATCGAAAGATTTTAAGTCTT
>Ga0164242_10000658_pt1 | contig 41773 bp, 33 predicted proteins | sample OricomgcompostMG_FD_108783 | JGI IMG/M metagenome (GOLD analysis project Ga0164242, IMG submission 108783) | Miracle-Growth compost microbial communities from Emeryville, California, USA - Original compost - Miracle growth compost (MG) ... | reverse complement strand
CTGATTGCCAATGTCGTCGATAGTGGGAAGGCCATTATCGGCAACTGTAATCGTGAAGGAGGTAGATGCGGTTCCGCCTCTACCATCGCTGACAGAAACGGTGACGCTGGCTGTTCCTGCTGTAGTGGCAGTTCCGCTAATGAGGCCGCTGGTGGAGATCGTCAGTCCAGCCGGTAATCCGGTCGCGGAATAAGTGAGTGAGTCGCCATCGGGATCGGTCGCAGAGGCCTGCAGCGAGAATGGATGTCCCGTAAGGATATGCTGATCGCTAATGGGATCAATTGTTGGATTCTGATTAGCTGAATTAGAACTTGAATCATTTGTGACGGTATTTGATAAGGCAGATTTATCATCACTTGCTTTCCATGTAAACGAATCTGTACTTGCGGAACTATCTGCATTGCGTTGGTACTTAAGATTGTCCAGATCCTCAGTGGGAATAAACGAACCAGCGGTTACAACTTGCCCATTAAGAGTTAAGTTCCCGTTCGTTGGAACGCTAACAATGACAATCCCCTTCATGGGATCACCGTCAGGATCACTATATTTACTGGTAAACATTGCCGCTGTAAAGTCGAACGGCACATCACTAACAGTGAAACCAAATCCACCACTTAGGACAGGAGGGTGATTAACAGGACTGCTCCCTACTTCAACAGAACCAATATCAACAGTACCATTAAATCTGCTGTAATCCCGTTGGTCACTGGTTAACCCAACAGCAGCACTATTACTTCCATTATTGATGGCGGAGCTTCCGCTTTGAGGGAGCAATGTCAATGTTGCACCACCATTATCATCAAGAGTGTTCAGTCCGGGATTGCCACTAATAATATTGTTGGAGCCTGATGCAGAACCAGTAAAGATGAATTGATAGTCGCTGCCACTGTTGTTAGCGACAATCGTGTTATTCAGGGCGGAAGAGATTGAATTACTTCTGGCATAAAATACACCTGAGCCTGTAGAGACACCATCCACGCCTGGCAAAACAGTAATCCCAAGAACGCCAAGAATTCCTGGAGTGTGCCCCGCATCCACATAATTATCACTAATGGTATTATTCAAGCTGGTTAAGGAAGATTCGACCACTGCCAATCCGCCACCCGCTCCTGGCCCTGAGGTGAGAGAAGAACTGACTAAACCTAATAGCAACGTTCCCCCTGCCCCCACAGCTCGGTTATTGCTAACAGTAGAATTTTGGATCGAGAAATCTCCCGCACTAAATTGCATCACGCCGCCACCAACAGCTCCACCACCTGCCCCTAAAAGGTGAAGGCCGATAAGATTAATTCCTGTACCACTAGCAGCAACAGCGCCATTATTGGCAATGGTGCTTGAAGAAATATTCAGTTGACCTCGACTGTAGATTCCTCCACCCAAAGCGGAGTTACCGACCGGAACATTCACTCCTAATAACGAAAAAACCAAATCAAGAGCGCCGTTAACAATAGTATTTGGACCAGAGCCCCCGTTCGCAGCATTACCGCTAATCGAACTATGATCAAGAGTTAAGGAAGCAGACTGATCATTATATATTCCCCCACCCTGTCCTTGTCCACCCTTACCCCCTAATTGAGCAATACTCAGTGTCCGAGAAGTGTTGCGCCCACCTTGAGCAACGTTATTAGCTACGGTACAATGGTCAAGTGTTAGATTTCCCTGGTTATAAATTCCACCACCAAGTGCATCGCCGGCCTTAACCAAGAAAGAACCGCTATTATCTCCTGTGATGTTCCCACCCGTAATATACAGATGCTTCATTACTACACTTACACCAGCAGCTATCGTAAATATTCGAAAATTAGATGCGCTTGACTGGCGCTGAATGACCACCTGCCCTGTTGGCCCCCCAGCTTTGACAGGAAGCAGCGGCCCAGTAATGCTGACGCTATGACTAATTGTAATTTCACCACTTGTCAGTTGTATGGGGCCAGGTGTAACCACATGCACTTGATCCCCATTTTGTGATGCATTCACTGCAGCACGTAATGATCCTACGCCGCTATCAAGATTCGTAGTAACATACAGAGTGGCAGCATCGACAGCTGTAAAAGTACTTTCATACCACACCACTGCACAAAAAAACGCCAATACCAGACTAAAACTACACGCAAATTTTTTCATGAGCCTACCTTCTAAAATTCGGTCTACTACTGCACATTACTCACGCTGAGCTACTCTAGATACAAAACATTATCCCTCGCAAGTATCCATAGAATAGCTCCTTCCAGCGCTATTAAGAATCATGATAGCACATTTTTAGATATATTCCAAAAAATAAGCAAAAATAAAATATATAAAGGTAAAATACAAGGACATATACTTTAAAATATGAAATTTGCAATCACTTATGTATTGTAAACAAATATCATCATAGAGCAAAAGATATTAGCCAGGAATGATACAAAACTTCTGCGGGCACTCTAATACCCTTCCGATCGATACAAAACCTATTTTTGACAACGTTTCCAACTAAAAATACATCGTTTTACTGTCTTTAACATCGATCTAAGAAATGAATGAGTGACATGGTAACAACAACAACATACACATCAAACTATTATTTGACTTTTTAGTTCAAATAGTTTATGATGATGGTAATTGATAAAAAAATACCTTCAAAAACCACCTTTATTATAAAATTTTATATACCTATGTTAACTTTTCTATAAGATAAGACATATTAATTGTAGTATCACAGATATACAGGAGGTCTATATTCCTACGAATATAATCTCACGTTTCGTTTATTGCAGGAAGAATCGGGAAAGGGACTGCATTTGCGGATTTAGTGAAATGAATGATCTAAATACATCATAAGGGTTAAAAACTTATGTCGTAGATATGCCCATAGCTTGGTAGTCGTTTATTTATTTTAAGGAGATTGTTATGTCAACGAACTTTCGCAAAAACTCACCACGAATCACAGGCAATAAAGTGAAACTTTTATTGCAAAAAAAACTCAAAATGTCAATATTGCTTCCCATTGGTGGAGCTGCATTATTGGCTGCAGCATCGCCCGCATTAGCAGGAAACTATACCGTTTCTAACGCTGCCGAGTTAGCAAACGATATCGCATTAATCAATGGATCTTCTGATACAAGCAATACAATTACAATCACCTCTGGTTTTACACTGGATAGTGACATTCCTTCCATTAACAAGAATGTTGACATTATCGGAAATGGCGTAATCATCAGCGGTGGCGAGGCGTACCGCGGCTTTCAGGTAGGCGATGGTACAAATTCAGTTAATGTAAGTATCCAAAATGTCACCATTAAGGATACGGTAGCTCAAGGTGGCGACGGTGTTTATGGCGGTGGGGGCGGTGCCGGCCTTGGCGGTGCTTTATTTGTCAATAAAAATGCAAATGTAACTATCAACAATGTTACTTTCGATAGCAACGCAGCGAAAGGTGGCAGTGGAGGGAGTTTGGACCCTAATTACGCCGGAGGTGGTGGCGGCACAGCAGCTAACGCGCCTACTCCAGTATCGACTGGTGGAGGTAACGGAGGTGGCATTACAGGAGGTCTTGGTGCTGACAAAGAAGATTCAAGCCCGCAAACTGCAACCGGCACTGGCGGCACGGATGGTGGCGGAGGTGGTGGAGCATTTTCAGACTCTTACCCTTCGGCAGCTGATGCAACCGCAAGTTCTACTGGTGGAACTGGTGGTTATGGAGGTGGCGGCGGAGCGGCGGTAGCATATGCGGAAGCAGACACAGGGCAGAACGCCAACGCAACTGCAACGGGAGGAGAAGGTGGTTATGGCGGCGGCGGCGGTAGCGCCTCAGCAACAACCGCAATTGGGGGAGATGATGGAGGATCTTCTAATACACATAGCGGTGATGGCGGGTATGGCGGCGGAGCCGCCAGCTCTGGTATCGGCGGTGGCGGTGGCGGCGGAGCAGGTTTTGGAGGTGCAATCTTTGTGCGGCAAGGCGGAAACTTGACAATTGAGGGCACAACCTCCTTCGACGGCGGTTCGACAACAAGCGGAGATGGTGGAGGTAATGGTGCCTCTGGCTCAAACGCAGGCAGCGCTATGTTTCTCAATGGCAACAATGTTACATTTAATATCGATGATAATATAAATGCCTTCGTCAAAGATGATATTGCCGATAGCAGCGACGGCGGTGTAAATCCAGAGACAGGCGCTGGCAGCATTACAAAAGAGGGGTTCGGAACACTAGTATTTTCGGGGACTAACACTTACACGGGCACAACAACTGTTGACGAAGGAACCGTGCAACAAGATGGCTCAACCGATGCCTCCTTCATTGTCAATTACACGCTCGACGGCAATGGAACCATCAATAACAGTGTCACAGTGAATGGAGGAGGTTTGGTGAGTGGCGGCAGCCTCGTCGGAGACGCACCAAACCCGTTGGGCACTTTACAGATGAATAGCATCACTTTCGATCCTGATGCATATTATGGCGTTACATTGGACCAAAACGGCAGCAATTCTAAACTAGATGTAACAAATACTGCCGGTCTCGGCGGGGCGAATGTCATTCTAAGCGGTAATAGTACTTTCTCTCTAGGCACTGCGTATAATATTCTTCATGCGGGATCGTTAACTGGTTCATTTAATCCAACTGTATCTACAGGTTTATCCACCCTCCAAGCAGCGATATGGCAACAAAATAATCAAGATGTCTATTTGGAAGTTACGACTCAAGTCTCCAATCTTGACGGAACAATTAATGAAGAGAATCTTGCGGATAATCTGGATGATCTCTCCAATAACGGCCCGCTACCAGATGATCTCAACGACTTGATTATTGATCTCGCAGTGCAGACCGGAACTGATAACAGTTTGGCTCCGCTTGACCCGTATTTGGGCGATGTATATTCTACCTTTGATTCGCTAGGATATTGGCAATCCAACCGCTTCATCAATCGCTTGATAAGCCGCTTAAATGAGGACGGAACCAATACTAACTGGGCACGCAGTTTTGCGCTCAATGGTGCGGATGGTTTGAATGGTGTTGGATCACAAATGGCCATGCTGCGCCAGCTAGTAACTAGTCAACCAAATCAAATAGCAGCAAATTCTGCAAACGGTGGCATGTGGGGAAATGGTGATTCTGCCGCTTCCAACAACGGAGTTTGGGGCGCAGTCTATGGCGACCACTTGAATACCGACACAGATTCTGTGTTAGGCTCACCCGATTGGAGCGCCAATAATAAGGGCGTTGCGCTGGGTTATGACATTTCTAAAAACGGTGTGAATTACGGGTTGGCCTTAGGTTATCACGATGCCAATCTGGATTTTTCGAATCGCGCTGCTGACGGTGACAGCGATGGCTGGGATTTTGGATTATACGCCGGCCGCGAAAAAAATGACTGGTATGCAAACGGTGCGTTGACCTACAACACCAATAGCAACAGTCTGTCGCGCACTGACGGTTTGGGAGAACATAATTCTGATTTCGATAGCGATAGCATCGCGGCAATGCTTGAAGTTGGTAAGCATTATGTACTGGGCAAAAGAGATCAAAAACAAAACACAGCAACGCCATATTTGTCACTGTTGGCAATGCATTACAGTCGCGATAGCCTCCGCGAATCAGGCTCTGGTGTGGGATTAGACGTTGACGATTCCTCCCGTAATTTTTTCACCACAAATTTGGGAGTGCGCTTTGATCACAAATTCGTCGATGACGCTGGAAACAACAAAGGTGGCGTAATGGCCGGCTTATCCTGGATTCATCAATTTGGCAACACTGATATGCCTGTAGATTCGCAATTCCAGGGAGCGCCCATCGGAAGCGGCACATTCAGAGTTTACGGCACACCATTATCAAAGAACGCACTGGGACTTGATCTGGGTGGTTATGGCCAATTGAACAAAAACCTGCTGGGTTTCCTGAATTACCACGGCAGCTTTGGCGGCAATGAAAAGCTGAACAGCATCACTGCCGGCGTCGCATACACCTTTTAATCCTTGGTAGGATGGAGAAAAAACATTCACATCCTACCAAAAACTTGTCCACGAAAAGTACTTTTGCCTTTTTGACAAAAGTACTTTTCGTTTATTAAGATCTTCTTTTAGGTTAAAGTAGAATCATGAAAAACGCACTCATCAGCGGCGGAGCGGGCGGGTTGGGAAAGGCGATTGCATTGGAATTGGTGAAATCGGGATATCGCGTTTTCGTGGCAGATTTATCGAATGCCCGGGAAAATTTTGAATCCTGGAAAAGTACTTTTGAGAACAATGGCGAACATCTGCATTTCGTCGCTCTCAATGTCACCGATTATGAAAATTGCTTGGCTGTAGTGAAGCAAATAGAAACGCATGGTGGTGTGGATGTTTTGGTCAATGCCGCTGGCGTCACGCAGGACGTTAGCCTACGCAAAATGGAGCCGGCGCAGTGGCGAAAAGTACTTTCAGTGAATCTGGATGGTGCATTCTATCTTTGCCGTGCAACAATAAACGGTATGATTGAACGCGATTTTGGACGCATCATCAATATCTCTTCGGTGAATGGCTTGCAAGGCCAATTTGGCCAGACCAATTACGCCGCTTCCAAAGCTGGGTTGCATGGATTAACCATGTCGCTGGCGCGCGAAACTGCCGCAAAAGGGATTACCGTCAATAGTATTTCGCCCGGCTATTGCAATACAGAAATGGTGGCCGCCATTCCGTCAGAACATCTGCAAAAAATTACCGCGCAAATTCCCGCCGGGCGATTGGCACAACCCGAAGAAATCGCTCGTGTCGTAAATTTTCTGGCGGCAGAAGAATCCGCTTATATCACTGGCGCGAATATCCCTGTGACCGGCGGATATTGGATGGGATTTTGAATTTTCCAAATAATAACGTATCATTTATTCATGACAATTTCTCTTCAAAACGAGATTATCGTAATCACCGGAGGAGCGGTTCGTCTGGGACGCGCGATTGCGCTGGAGTGCGCTCGTGCCGGAGCAAAAATCGCTATTACTTATAATCATTCTGCGGCCGCAGCAGCGCAAACGGTGAATGATTTAAACGCCATCAATCCCAATTGTGCTGTTGCATTTCAAGCCGAATTGACGGATACAAAAGTACTTTCGCAACTTCCCGCAAAAGTACTTTCGCATTTTGGAACTGTCACTGCGCTGGTGAACAACGCCGCGATTTTTCAGCGCACGCCATTTGAAGAAACCACCGCGGAGAATTGGGAAGCAGCGTTTGACGCACATGTTGCCACCAATCTCAAAGCACCTTACATGCTATGTCATCATTTTGGAGAAATTTTCTTGCGGCAGAAAAAAGGCAGCATTGTGAATATCGCCGATATTCACGCGCAGCGTCCTTTAAAAAATTACACGCCTTACTGCATATCCAAAGCAGGCGTGGTGACGCTGACGCAATCTTTGGCAAAAGCATTAGCGCCACATGTCCGTGTCAATTGTATCGCGCCGGGGACTATTTTGCTGCCGTCGGAAACTCAGGGCGAGGCAGACGATGAAGCGGCTTTACGCGAACGCGTGCCAATGAAACGCTTGGGGAAACCAGAAGAAATCGCCCAAAGTGTGGCATTTTTACTGGGCGGGCCACAATTTATTACGGGCCATATTTTGAACGTGGATGGCGGAGAACAATTGACAATCGGCAATTAACAACGCCATAATTTATTGCCTAATTGTTCATTGTTCATTGTTCATTGTTCATTGTAAAATATCTTCCATCGGCATGAGCGCATCCACTTTAACAACCTGTCAAATTTCCGCTGCTCTCAGTGAAAGTACTTTTACCCTGCCGCATCCTCAAATTCATTTGCGGACGCTGCAGGAATCAGATTTGCTCTCGCTGGAATGGCATGGAGGCGCTGACCTTCGTTCGTTTTATCAAAAACAATGGAAACATCATCAAGCCAAAAATGTCCTGGTCATCGTGGCTGATTTCAATCACTTTCCCATCGCACAAGCAGCAATTCATTGGCTTGGTAAACCTACGCATCCCCACATTCCCGACATTCAGTCAGTGCGCGTGATGGATGCTTTTCAAGGGCAAGGACTTGGCACACGGATATTAGAAATGTGCGAAACCATCGTTCATTCTCAAAATTATTCGCGTATCAGCTTGGCAGTGGCAGTGGAAAATGAGGGAGCCAGACGTTTATACGAACGACTTAATTATCGCGTCACGGGAACGCCGTATGACGATAAATGGTCGTATATCGATTCAAATGAACGCACGGTTGAAGTAAGCGAATTAGTAACAGACATGATGAAGGATTTGTAAGGGAGAAAAATGCAGCCAAACCACAGTATTAGCTCACTGGAAAAACTTTCCGCCTCTCAAACTGTTGATTATTATTTTGATAATGCTGCCGAAACAATGGGCTTGCCGGACGCAGACCGCACCATTTTGAAGCGCCCGCGCCGCGAGTTATCAGTGGAATTGCCCATCAAACTGGACAATGGCGATTGGCGTTTATATCACGGCTATCGCGTGCAGCACGATAACTCCAGAGGCCCGTGCAAAGGCGGATTGCGTTATCATCCTTCGGTCAACGACGACGAAGTGCGCGCGTTGGCATCGCTGATGACGTGGAAAACTGCCCTGGTTGATATTCCATTCGGTGGCGCGAAAGGCGGTATTTCCTGCGAACCACAGCGAATGAGTCAAGACGAAGTGCAACGTTTGACCAGAGCTTTCGTTGGCGCAATCGATGAATTAATCGGCCCAAAACAGGATATTCCCGCACCAGACGTGAATACTTCAGCACAAACGATGGCGTGGATTATGGATGAATATAGTTCCCGCCACGGCTATTCACCTGCCGTTGTCACTGGAAAACCGCTGCATTTAATGGGTATCGAAGGACGCGTGGATGCCACCGGCCGCGGTGTGAGCATGCTGGTTCAGGAAGCTTGCGCCACTTACAATATTCCTATAAAAGGCGCGCGCGTGGTGATTCAGGGGTTTGGAAATGTGGGTGGAAATGCCGCAGAGCTGCTGCACGAAGCAGGCGCGAAAATTATCGCCGTGGGCGATGCCAAAGGCACCGTGCATGATCCTAACGGATTGGATATTTCCGCGCTGATGATTCACTATGCCCAAAAGCGTACTGTTGCAGGATTCCCCGGCGTTGCTTCCTTGGAGGAAGATCAACTTTTTACATTGCCGTGCGACATCCTCATTCCCGCTGCTTTGGGCGGCGTGATTGACGCTAACGTGGCAGAACAAATTCAAACGTCGCTTGTTGTGGAAGCCGCCAACGCGCCTGTCACCGCTGGAGCAGATCGCATTCTGCGCGAACGCGGTATCCCCACATTGCCAGATATTCTAATGAATTCCGGTGGCGTGGTGGTTTCCTATTTTGAATGGACGCAAAATCTCACTGCGTTCCGTTGGAAGGCAGATCAGGTGCATCGCGAGTTGCAATACACATTGGAAGCCGCTTACAGAGATGTGAAAATTACGGCAGAGAAACACAAAACAGATTTGCGAACAGCGGCTTTTATTATTGCAATTGACCGCGTGGCGACGGCAAAGCGAATGAGATGGCTGGGGTGAATGGGAACGGCAGCGATGAGAGCCGAGTAAAAACTGTACAGTAAAAGTACTTCGGCTCATGTTCAACATTTGTGCAAATTGTCAGGCTGAGCGAAGTCGAAGCCTTTATCAAAAGTACTTTTAGCGATAATAGCATTTGCCACACTTCGACTTCGCTCAGTATGACAAATGCAAGAATACGACGTTTGCATACAAGTACTTTTTATTCAGTTTTCATCCCTGCCGTGTCCGCAATGAGCTGATTCCTGTAAAGATATGCTCGTGCGGCAAGCCCAATAAGATCAACGTTTCATCCAGCAACATAAACGCGCCCGCCATTTCCGGCACCACCACAGCTGTGGCGCCAGCGTCGCGCAATTTTGCGTCATCTTCCGAGCGCCCTGCCCGCGCCACGATAATTCCTTCCGGGTTCATCTTGCGCAAGTGCAAAACGGCTTCGTGCGTCGCACCAAAATCCGGCAATGTCACCACCATAATTCGCGCCGCGTGCGGCGATGCTGCTTCCAAAACCTGGCTGTAGGAAGCATCACCATAAATCGCCATAAATTTATCTTTTTGCAATTCGCGCACTAATGATAATTCCCGTTCCACCACATTTACAATGAGTCCCGCTTGGCGCAAACCTCTAGCGACACGCTTGCCAACGCGGCCATATCCCACAACAATTGCATGATCTTGTATATCTTCGGATGGCGCATCTGTGACTTGCACTTGCGGTGTAAAAAACTTTCCCAGCACCGGCCAAGTGCACATGTTACGCGATAGGTATTTTGCCCAGCGAAACCCAAATGGCGTCAGAATAATGGTAGGCAACGCGGCGGCTAGAATCAAATTATAAATTTCCGGCGTTAAGATTCCGCTGCTGCGCCCGGTTTGCGCCAGCACGAAATTGAGTTCTCCGATGGACATCATTCCCAGACTCGCGGAAGCCAGTGTGATGGCTCCTAACCGAAATGGCGACAGCGCTACCGCGGTGAAAAGTACTTTTATCAGGATAATGAAGACAACGACCAGGATGGCGATGTATCCATGATCCCATACAAAATGCCAATTGATGAGCATGCCCATCGAAACGAAAAACAGTGAGGCGAAAAGATCGCGCATGGGCACCAGCTCTGCGATAACGCGATGTTCAAACTCACTTTCCGTGAGTAACATCCCGGCGAGAAATGCGCCCAGCGCCGGCGACAAGCCGATCCACGTACTCAGCGCAGCGCTGCCCAGCGCCAACCCCACAGCGGTCAGGAAAAAGATCTCGCTGGAGCCCATGTTCCCGATATAAGTGAAAAGACGCGGCACGATTTTGGCGCCCAGCCACAGAATGATTCCGACGAACAACGCGGCTTTCACGAGCAAACCAATAATTACAATGACCGGGTTTTGCAGAGAACTGCCACCCGCCACGATGGGCAAAATCAGCATCAGCGGCACCATCGCCAAATCCTGCACTACCAAAATGCCGAGCAACAAACGCCCGTGTTTGGAAGAGGCTTCGCCACGATCCATCAGCGTTTTAAGAATCACCATGGTGCTGCTGATGGAAATGACGCCGCCGAAAAAAATGCTTTGGCCTGCGGTCCATCCAAACAACATGCCGGCCCCGGTTCCGGCCGCGATAATCAGCGCAATTTGTAGCAAGGTTCCGGCGATGGCCGGAAATTTGATGAGTCCTAAATCCTTGAGGGAAAATTCGATGCCGATGGTGAACATCAAAAAGACCACGCCGATTTCCGCGATCATGGCGATTTCGGAATGGTCGCCCACAAATCCGGTGGCGAAGGGGCCGGCGATAATACCCGCCACCAAATACCCGGCCAGCGGCGACATGCGCAACCGGTAAGCCACCGCGCCGCCCATCAACGCAACGCCGATAGCGATGGCAAGATTGAAAATAAAATGGGCGTCGGTCATTGGGAATTATTTTTATTGCCGCAACGTAATTTCCCCTTATAAAGGGGGTTAGGGGGATTCTTCTCGTAATGTGTTAAAAGTACTTTTGCTGAATGTATTATGTTCAAAATCCCCCTTAATCCCCCTTTACAAGGGGAATTACTCTACAACATTCTTTTATGAATATTCACACAGACAAAAGTACTTTTACCCTTCAAAGATCAAGGTTAAATATGCTAAAAATAATAACAGATGAATGGCGCCTTGCAAAAAGTTGGTGCGATTGCCACTGAACGTCAGACTGCTGACGGCCAAAGTGAGCAGCAACAAAATCATGTCAACGGTGGGAAGTCCCAGCACCACGATTTTTCCGGTGACCAAGCCGATCACCAAAACCGCGGGAATGGTCAGGCCGATAGTGGATAACGCCGTGCCGAGAGAAATGTTGATGGCGCGCTGCAATTGATTTTTGAGGGCGGCGCGCACTGCGCTCATGGCTTCCGGAGACAGAATAATAACCGCCACAATCAAGCCGCCCAACGCCTGCGGCGCGCCCATTTTGTGCATGCCGAATTCGATGGGAACAGCTAACTTTTTGGCGAGGAAAGCGATTGGAATCAGGTATAACACCAGCAAAATACTGTGGTAGTGCGCGGAATGTACGGTGAGATCTTCGGAATGGTGGGCCAATTCCCGCGCCGCTTCTTCCGGTGGAAGATCGGGGGCAATAAAATAATCGCGATGATAGGAAGTCTGGGAGATTAAAAAAATTCCGTATAAACCAATACACATCACCGAAAGAAAAATGGACTGAAACGGCGAAAGCGTGGAACCGTGGGAAGAAACCGTATACGTGGGCAACACAAGTCCCAGCACGGCGAGCGGCACAATGAGCGCCAGAAAGGCATTTGCTCCGTGAAAATTATAGGTTTGCTCGTGATGGCGCAAACCTCCCAACAACAATGACAGTCCAACCGTTCCATTGAGAATAATCATCAAGACCGCGAACATGGTGTCGCGCGCGATTGCTGGTTTTCCCTCGCCCGTCAGCATGACGGCTGAGATCATCAGCACTTCGATGGTGATGGCGGATAAGGTGAGAATCAAGGTTCCACTCGGTTCACCAAACGTCACCGCCAAACTTTCGGCATGGCGCACCACGGCAAACGCGGAAGATAAAATAACGCCGAACAGCCAGGCGGTGAGGATGGTAAACCAGAGCGGATTCGCCAGTTGAGCCAGCCACACTTTACCGAATACGATGAATAATATTGCAGAAACGACACTCACGCACAACGGCCACTCACGACGAATCAAAGGGATTGTTTTTGAAGTATCCGAGAGGGATTGAAGGGAGGACACGGAAACAGTTTATCAAAAAAGTACTTTTAAAAATTGAGCGAATCCTATATCACTATCGCCTTCAACTGATCCCGTAATTCGGCTGCCCGTTCGTAGTCTTCGCATTCAACGGCGCGGCGTAAATTATGCTGCAGCCGTTCTTCCAAAGTGAGCGGCCGCGTCATTTCGATTTTTGCGCGCCATTCATTGAGGAAATTAATTTCACGGCAATTATCCAGTTGGTCTTCGCGGTGCATATTTTTCCAATGTTTACGAATTGCCTCAATGCCGGCATCCACTTCTTTCACTGCGTCATTAAATTTCTTTTCATCCAGCAGAGCGCAGGCTCTGGCCCGGGCACGCATCATCAACACATACGGACGGAATTGCTCCAATACGGCGCGATCTTCTTCGGTATTTCCGTAACGATGCACAAAATTGTAGAGACTCAAATTACGCTCTGCATCGCGCAACACTTCATCGAATCTTCGCAAGTGAAACAGGGATAAATAGCGATAATAATATTGCATCGATTCCTGGCGCAACGAGGCGCACGCGTCACTGTCCAGCACAAATTCGGCGTCATTCCCATACACCTCCGCATGAAGCTGCAATTGCTCTCTATAATATTCCAGCAACGATTCATGGCCATAAGGACGCTTGCCGTCAGGACGGCCGTGTGGCTCCATTTGCAACACGCCAAGATCAAGGCGCATCTGAATTTTTTCGCGTCCGTCTGTTCCCAAAATACTGCGCACCGTGACGTCATCCGGGTTATATTCCCAATCATCCACGATGAAAGTAAGATCTTTTCTCATTGGATTCACCGCCTCGTTTCAAGTACTTTCTTGTGTAGTCTCTATTTTACCGCAATTTCCGGAGCCTAGTTTTTATACGATGTATCATTGGATTCTTGCCGTTTGTATTGCCAAATAGAATTAATGGCATTGAAAGCTTGTGTGCCATTTTCCAGATCGAATGCCGCTAAATGGTCTACTGCAGGTTTCCCTAATGCGGCACGTATTCCTGTTTCGACACGTTCTCCGTTGCTGGTGCGATAATGCACTGCGATTTTGAGATTGTCCGCCGCGTGCTGTGCCACCAGGTTTGTGACGCCTTCCCAGGGAAATTCCTTTACCTTGCAGCCTGTGACACCAACACCGCTGAGTCCTCCTATTTTGACAGAGAAAATCCGCCACGGTGTCGCCAGCAATGTAATCGTGCCAGCGCGATTCGTAATGGAAACGATGACTGGTTCATTAGCTTGCAATACTTCACGCAACGCTTCCTTGACATCTTGGATAATCGGAAAACGCGTAGGCTGAAAGTCAGCCGGCAATCCCCATTTTTCGGCGATATTCATGATGCATCCTTGGCACAACGGAATCCAATCCATTGGCTTCTTGCGCGCGGATAATCCACGCTACGGAAATAAGTGGACGCCCCGAAATTATATCCATAAAAACCACCACCCCGCACTACCTTCAAGGTCTGATTATATTCCGGATACGTCACCGGCGCTTTGGGATACGGCGCATACCAATCGTTTGTCCATTCATAGACATTTCCCGCCATATCAAGCGCGCCATACGGCGAAGCACCGGCAGGTTTCAATGCCACGTTGTCCGACTTGGAACGCGACCAAACCAGATTTTTTTCATTCCATTCATTTCCCCACGGATAAGTGCGGCCATCAGTTCCGCGTGCCGCTTTTTCCCATTCTGCTTCAGTGGGCAAACGCTTTCCCACCCAACGCGCGTAGGCTGTTGCTTCATACCAGGAAACTCTGGTGACAGGAAAATCGGCTTCGCCCGCAGGAAACATTCCCTCTTTCCAATCGGGCGGAACGGGATAATGCGTGGCCTTGCAAAATTTCAAATAAGCTGCATTGGTGACTTCGGTTTTATCGATATAAAATGCGGGAATGGTGACAGAATGTTCTGGCCTGGCATCATTAAAAGTGCGCGGTACATTATCGCCTGTGCGATCACTTTTATTAGTGCCCATCAAAAATTTTCCGGCAGGCACCAAAACCATTCCATCGGGAACCGCCACCGCAGCATCGGCACTCAATGCCGCTGCAACAATAAGGAATAAAAGGAAAAGTACTTTTATGCGCAATGAAATCTCCTTCAAAAGTACTTTTGGCTCAGGTGCAAAACTTGTGCATATTTCTTTGAAGATTAGATCTAAGCCAAAGTACTTTTATAGTAAATATTTTCCTATTCTCGATTCTGTGCCAGGTATCAGCAAAAGTACTTTTATAGGAAACAAATACTACAAGCGAATTTTTTACATCAAACCCTGGCGCATAAATTGGATAGCCGCCGGGCCAAGAATCACCACGAACAAAGCGGGGAAAATAAAGAATACCAATGGCAACATCATTTTTACCGGCAGTTTACCGGCCTTTTCCCGCACAATGGCCATGCGGCGTTGACGGATTTCATCGGCTTGTAACCGCAAAGCATTCGCCAGCCCTGATCCCATTTTAATGGCCTGATCGATTGCCGCCACCAACAATGTTAATTCCGGCATCCGCACACGCATTGACATCGCGCGAAAAGCATCGCCTTGTTGCCGCCCTACTCTCACTTCGTCCAGCACACGCCGCAATTCATCGGACAGCGGCCCTTTGATTTTGGAAACGGCTTCGCCAACGGCCTGGTCAAAACCTAATCCCGCTTCCAAAGCAAGAACTACCAAATCAACAACGTCTGCCATCATTTTGCGTATTTGGCGGATGCGCCTGTTGAGATACCAGCGTAACCAGAAAGTAGGGCCAGAGAATCCGATATACGCGAAGATAAAAGCCCACAACGCTTTGAACACAATATCCGTTTGCACATTGCCCGCGTTTTCAGGAAAAAAGTTAACGATCAGCCAGGGAACTACGAAAAAACACGAGATAACTCCCAAACCGATCATCACAAAAAAACAAAAAGTTTTTAACCCAATAAAATCGGCGTAATGCATTCCCATGGGATGTCCAGCTTGTTCCAACATCTCGCCAAGTTGATTTGAACTAGGATCGTTTGTATTCGATTTACTACTTGCACCAAGCCGTTTAATAATAGGAATCAACAGCCGCATTAAAAGGCTCCGCGACATATCATCTTGTTCATCACTAAGAACAATTTCTTCGTCGTTGAATGTTTCCTGTGGATTAAGCGTGCTTCGCAAGCGTTGCTTAAGTGAAACTGCTCCGATGCGGGAAACCAGCACCAGAGCTCCACAAATTACAAATCCTAACCATGTAAAAATAAGTATCGGCGCTAATGGAGTTCCTTGCATAATTCTTAATTCTCAACTTATATTTGCACGAATCTAATTATCAAAATCCAGCAATTTCTTAATCCAATAAATCCCGCAACATTGCATAACCAGTGCGCCATACAATAAGTTATTGCCCATCTCCGTAGAAGTTAATTCGGACATATATTTCGGATTAATGACAAACAGCATAAAAAAGATACAAATCGGTAATGCCACCAAAATGGCGCCGCTGACTCGTCCTTGCGCTGTCAACACGGAAATATCACGGCGCAGCCGAATCCGTTCGCGAATTGTTTCCGCAATTGTTTCAAGCAAAGAGGCCAAATTTCCTCCCACGGTCAATTGGATGTTGGTAGCGCTAACGGTCATATAGTAATCATACGAATTAATACGCTCAGCCATTTGCTGCAAGGCCCGGGGCGTGTCCATTCCCAACTGGATCAAACGTAACACGCGCGCCATTTCCATTTTTATGGGATCATCCAATTGCTTGGACGCCATATCCATCCCCTGAATAAACGAATAGCCTCCTTTAAGGCTCGAAGCGACTATCGTCAAGGCATCCGCTAATTGATTTTCCAGCTTGGAGCGACGGCGAACAGCGGAATAGTGCAAAATCCATTGAGGCACTTTCCATCCCAGAAATATGTATAACAACAGCCACAGCAAGCGCTTCGCCAATCCGATAAAAGTGGGATTAGCTGGCATCGAATTGATGTGCAACAGCCCCACTAACATCATCAACGCCAAGAACACCAAGTTAATGGCAATAAATTCCGTTGGTTTCAGCAATATCCCAGCAGTAATAAGATCTCTGTCAATCCAATAAGTGGATTTGCGCCCGTAAAAGATTCGCGATATCAGCGTGAATCTTTCCGCGCGGGTGCGTTGAAAAATAGGATTAGCCGCATCCAACGTCCCTTTCTGAGCAGCTTCAGCAGCCGTCCGGCGCATCCGCAACGCGATAATACTTACCAAGATAACCGCAATCAGCACAAACAGAATTTGGGTTTGTCTATCCATGAATATCCTTTTTAGAAATGAGGAAATACATAATGCTGGTGTAAAAGTACTTTTACGTTAAGCAGCCTTCTCTTCCTGATTGGAAAGCTGGAATAATCCTTTGGGAAGGGCATAACCCATGGATTCCATTTGCCGCACACATTTGGGACGATATCCAGTGGTAACGTGTTCTCCGATAACACTTCCATCATGGCTTCTTCCTTGCTGCTGAAACAGGAAAATATCCTGCAACAAAATCGTATCACCTTCCATGCCCTGCACTTCGGTAATATGCGTCACTTTGCGGCTTCCATCAGAAAGGCGGGATTGTTGAATAATTATTTGAATGGAAGAAGCAATTTGTTTTGATATAACGCGCACCGGCAAATCCAAGCCGGACATCAAACACAAGGTCTCCAGACGGGAAATAGTATCTCTGGGCGAATTGGAGTGAACCGTGGACAAACTTCCTTCGTGACCCGTATTCATGGCTTGCAACATGTCCAGCGCTTCTCCGCCACGGCACTCACCCACAATAATGCGGTCAGGACGCATACGCAAAGCGTTACGCACCAGATCGCGAATTTCCACCAGACCTTCACCTTCAATATTGGCGGGGCGCGATTCCAGGCGCACACAGTTGGGAAGCGCAATTTGCAATTCTGCGGCGTCTTCCACCGTCACCACACGCTCACTCTGCGGGATAAGGTTGGAAGTGAGGTTCAGCGTTGTCGTTTTTCCGGAACCCGTTCCGCCAGCGATAATGATATTCATTTTGGCTTTTACAGCCGCTTCAATAAACAACAACATATCTGGCGTGAGTGAACCAAATTCCACCAGCGAATCCGCATCCAACTTTTTCTTAAAAAACTTACGAATGCTCATGCTGGGGCCATTGAGCGCCAACGGTGGAATCACCACATTGACGCGGCTGCCATCCGGCAAACGTCCATCCACCATCGGCGTCCGCGCGTTCGCCTGTTTACCCAAAGGCCGCACAATGCGATCGATGATATTCATCACGTGATTATCATCGACGAATTTGCGGCGGCTCTGTAAAATTCTTCCTTCGCGCTCAATGAAAATTTCTTTGGGTGAATTCACCATCACTTCCGAAATGGAAGCATCGTTGAGCAGATATTGAATGGGGCCAAATCCCAGAACTTCGTTTAACACTTCTTCTAACAACACGGATTTACGGCGTGGCATCAATGGCTTTTCATCTTTCATGACATCGTTCATCACTTGCTCTGCCACGGGACGCAAGCGTTCTCGATCATCCGCCTTAAATTGCTGGCCACCAAGCTCGTCAACCAACACACTGTGGATTTTATGCGTCAACATCAATAACTGCTCATCAAAATCCGTATCCTGCGTATCCACCTGCACTTTTTCAGGTTCTCTGGAGAATGACACTGTGCGATCCGCTAAAGCACCATTGCCTGAGGTTGGTTTTTGAGGAGGCGGAGAAGTTTCGCTGGCACGTTTAACGGCACGCATCTCCGCAGTGCGATCATTATTAGTTTCCGGCTGATCTGATTCGGGAATAATTCCGATTCCTGAGCCCTTTGTAAATAGTGCCATGGATTTTACCTTCTACGAATTTCTATTTCCCTCAAGGAATCCTAGTCATTTTACCACATTCATCACTCTTTCTCCTAAATGTTTCCCTATCACAATTTCTATACAAAAACATAAAAGGATGAACTCAACAAGAGCTCATCCTTTTCCTTTTAAGACTTACGCAACGAAGCGAATGTGTCCTAACTTTTTCCTGAGTGCACACTTATTCAACAACCATTCCAGCCTGTTGCATCAATTCGCGCACGCTTGTAAATGATTTGGCGACACGTTCATCAATCACCATTGGATTCGGCTCGCCAGGCCCATCAATTCTTTCAATCACCACATTGCCGTCGCCGCCCGTGGTTTTCCAATCTTTGAAGATTTGTACAAAATCCACATCGCCAGTTCCGGGAATGGGGAAATCCGCATTAGCCCGTTCGCCGTGATGATCTTTGGCAATAATACTAAAAGTACTTTTAGCCATCTGCGGGAAATCCGCCGCGCCGTTGACGCCTTCGTAAAATTGCACATTGCCGGGATCGTAACTTCCCTGCACATTCGGCGCATTGATATCGCTCAACGTCTGCATCACATCTTTTGCCGTCGCCGTGTTTCCGGTGTGCGGCTTGATGGTAATTGTCACATCATAAGGCAACGCCGCTTCGGCGATACGCTGATATTGCTCCACAAATTCTTGGTGTTTTTGCGCCATTTCTTCGGCTGGCAACAATTCATCAGGAAACTTTTTATAACCTCCCGCGCCCACTGTCAAAATTTCTGGAATGTTCAATTCCTGCGCCAGTTGAATCCGCTTTAATGCACGCTCCAACGGCTGGCCTGGAGCAAACTGCGCATTGGCAATCAACTGAATCGGCTGCACTTGATAGCGCTCAAAAAGTACTTTCAGCTTCGCGCCAGCATCTTTATCCTCTTCATCGGGAACATCAATTCCCGCATGCGGCAAACCAAATGAAATATATTTATATCCCGCCGCCGAGATTCCTTCCAACGCACGCTCAAAAGAATGCGGCGTATAAGGCAATGTCATACATGCTAATTTAGCCATAACTTTTTAAAGGATGAAGGATGAATTATTAAGGATGAAAAGTACTTTTACTCATCCTTCATAATTCATCCTTCATCCTTATTAAACCTCCACTCCGTCCTGCCCGTAAATCGCCCAAATCACGCGATGCGATTTCATGCCTTCATGGCCGTCTGTTTCTGGTGTTGCCCCGGTGGCGATGCAGTCGAGAAAATGTTCGCATTCGCCCAATGCGCTGCCGTGCGGAATGGGCGGTTCTGTAGGCTCATAGAAAACCTTGCGCCCTTCATCATTGATGATTTCCACAGTATTGCCTTTGACGATGAAGCAGGCTTTGGTGGTATGAATATGCAACAACGCCGGTGCATCTTTATATTTCAATCCCCAGCTGGTGATCAAATGCGCTAAGGCGCCGCTTTTGAATTTGATGACAGCGTGCGATGTTCCTTCGCCTTCCATCCATTCCGTGCCGACGCGCGTTCCCAAACCTGTGGCACGATCAGCATCGCCCAAAAGCCACAATAAAATGTCTACATAATGACAACCGTGGCTAAACAACACGCCGCCGCCCAGCTGATCTTTCTTGGCAAACCATTGATCGGGACGCGGTTCCAAAAATCCTTCAATCCAACATTCGGCATTGATAATCTCGCCATATTCACCGCTGTCCAATGCTTTCTTGAGTTCAATTAATTCAGGGCGATAACGCACAATATACGCCAGCATCAACGTTGCATTATTTTCTTCGGCGGTTTTAATTAATTCCAAACACTGTTCTTCGGTATTGGCCAACGGCTTTTCCATCAACACATGTTTGCCGGCTTTGAGCGCTTCCAAAGCCATCGGGTAATGCAAATGATGCGGCGTGGCAAAGCTAATCGCATCCACATTCGCCATTGCTTCTTTCCAATCAGAAGTCGCTTTGCAATTGAATTCTTTGGCCATTTCATTGGCCAGTTCTTCGTTCAAATCAACCACATAAGCCAGCTCACATTTATCCGATAAATGATAAGCCCAGGCATGTGCCGCACCCATGCGCAATCCCACAACAGCAGTTTTAATTTTAGACATGTAAATATTCTCCAAATAGCCATTCCGGCGTCAAGGGTTATTTTTAACACAAATATTCAATGTGTGTGGAGATTTTTTTAATCAATCAGCCAGATCTAAAAGTACTTTTGCCAGCGATGGCTCGCGTCCCAAATAATCGCCCATCAAAAATTCCACGTGCGGATATTGCCGGCTGGCTTCTTCCAAAAATCCCGGCAAATCATCCGCCACGTGGCGCCCGGCATGAAGAAAATACGGAACGGCAACAATACGTTCCGCGCCTGCGCCGATGCATTTTTCAATTGCTTCGGGAATGGACGGATCGTTGCATTCGAGAAATCCGACCTGCACATAAAAGTACTTTTGCGTGGCGCGAACTTCTTCCACCACTTTATACATATCGACATTCGATTCTTCCTGCGGGCTGCCGTGAACCAGAACTAATAACGCCGTATTTTCAGCCGGATTGGATTCCCGCGTTCGCGGGAATGACGGCGATGAATGTAGATTTGTGGAACATAATTCCCCCTTGTAAAGGGGGTTAGGGGAATTTTCTTTTTCAGAATTCACCGCGCAAAGCGCCGTCTCATACAGCGGACACGCCGCATCATTGCGGCAAAATTCCGGCGCCACCTTCCACCAGGAACGCCATTCATCAATGGTCTGCGTCCGCTGTGCACAAGCTAAAATAATTTGCGGCATCAACGGATGATCGCAGATTGCATTCGCTACGTGAAAGATGATTTGCGGATAACGTTCCTTGGCGGCTTCAATTAGCGGCGGCAATTTTTGCTGAACAAAATATCCTGCCACGAGAAAATACGGAACGACAATAATTTCGCGAGCACCGTCCATGACAGCAGAATCAACCGCATCCGCAAAAGACGGTTCGCTGTAATTCAAATAACCAACGCCAACTTTGTAGCCACTTAATTTTTCCAACTCAAGCGCCATCGCTACTAACGATTCGCCAGCGCCGCAAAGCACGCTGCCGTGGCTGAAGAGGATTATTGAAGTGGGCATGGAACGATGATTTTCTTAATGAGTGAGTGAGGGCAGGCCTCCGTGCCTGCTCGGCAAATATCAGCTTTGCTGATTCCTTATTTAAAAAACAGCAATAAGAAACAAATTTTATTTAAGCGGGCACAGAGGCCTGCCCCCACTCATTGTGTTTGTCTGCATTATTTTGTTTGTCTTCATTCAAACGTCATCAGACAAAAGTACTTTTACGCGCGCACCGGAATCGCGTATTCCGCGACTTGCCGCACGCCCACCACTTTCTGTTGCTTGCGCGCGCGCAAGGCGGTGAGCAACGCATTCGCGGTGTCCAATGATGTTAAGCAAGGCAAACCATGTTCAGCGGCAGCGCGGCGAATTTTCAATCCGTCCGCTTCCGGTGTGCGGGCGCGTTCCGGCGTGTTGATTAAAAAGTCAACCGCCGGTTCTGTGATTAACGTCAGCAAATTGGGCTGCTCCTCGCGGATTTTACGAACTTCTTCGGCTTGCACGCCATGCGACAAAAGTACTTTTGCCGTGCCTTGCGTGGCGTAAATTTTATAACCCAATTCCGCGAACCCTTTCACAATCGGCGCGCCTTCTTCTTTGTCATGATCCGCCAGAGTCACCAGCAGCGCGCTGTGCGAATTATCCGGATCATGTTCCGGCAATGGAATGTCGTAACCGGAAGCCACCATCGCTTTATACAAAGCGCGCGGAAATTCGTTATCCACGCCCATAATTTCACCGGTCGATTTCATTTCCGGGCCAAGCCCCGTATCAACCATCGTCAATTTCTGGAAGGAGAAAACCGGCGCTTTCACGGCCACTTGATCGGGCAACGGATACAAACCGGTACTGTATCCCATCTCTTTTAACGTCTTGCCCAGCGAACAGCGCGTCGCCACTTTCACCATCGGCACGCCGGTGATTTTGGAGAGATACGGCACGGTGCGGCTGGCGCGCGGATTGACTTCGATGATGTATGCCTGCTCGCCATCAATGACATATTGGATATTCATCATGCCGACGATTTTGATTTCGCGCGCGATGCGAATGGCGTAATCTTCGATTTGCTTGATGACATTTTCGGATAATGTTTGCGGCGGATAAACGGCCATCGAATCACCCGAATGCACGCCGGCGCGTTCGATATGTTCCATGATTCCCGGCAGCAAACAATCGGTGCCGTCGGCAATGACATCCACTTCGGCTTCTTTGCCGATAATATATTTGTCTACCAGAATCGGTTTTTCCGGCGACACATCTACCGCCACCTGCATGTAAGTGCGCAAATCCGCTTCGTTATAAACAATCTCCATGGCGCGCCCGCCGAGAACATACGAAGGACGCACCAAAACCGGATAACCGATTTCTCCGGCAACCGCCACAGCCGCTTCTACATCGGTCACCGCGCGTCCGGCGGGTTTGGGAATATCCAATTTCTGCAACAAATGATCAAAGCGTTCGCGGTCTTCCGCCAGATCGATGGCGTCATACTGCGTGCCCAAAATTTGAACGCCGGCATCGCTAAGCGGTTTCGCCAGATTGATGGCCGTCTGCCCGCCGAATTGCGCAATCACGCCCAATGGCTTTTCGCGTTCGATAATATTGAGAACGTCTTCGGCAGTCAGCGGCTCAAAATAAAGCCGGTCGGAAATATCGAAATCGGTGGAAACGGTTTCGGGATTATTGTTGATCACAATGGCTTCATAACCCATTTCGCGCACCGCGCGCGTGGCATGAACGGAAGCATAGTCGAACTCGATTCCCTGGCCAATGCGGATGGGGCCGGAACCGATGATAATTACTTTTTCTTTTGGAGATGAATTTGACGTGGAAGATGACATACGTAAATTATTTTATCAAAAGCTGCAGCAGTGGGCAGATGTATCTCGACAAAAGATTTTGTGAAGTTTTAGTTTTTACCTAATATCATCACACCAAAATTCTCCGGCTCTTGAAATCTCGTCAAAAACTGCGACCAGGAGGAACATTCCGAGGCACCGCGCTTGCGTGTTAAATTCAGATGGAGTTGCAGGCCGGGCGCGGCATTCGTGATGCCTATTTCTTTCCAGGGAATCGCAATTTCCACATTCCAGGCAGCTGCGTCCTGATGAACGGCACTTTGCCATTTGGGTTGAAAATCCCTGGTTGCCGAGTGGATGCCGGTGTCGAGTGAATCCCACTGAGTGTTGGCGGGATTGAGAATAAAATGGTAGTAAACGGCGTTGGCATCATCCGTTGGCTGGCCTGGTTTTAACAAAAACATATCAACGCTATCGCCGTGCCAGATGTCGCTGTCGTGCTCATTTCCGATGATGCGTGACGCATTCATTGCTTTCATGTTTGGCTCATCACAGCGAAACGCGATATATAAATTTTGTGCATTATAGGCGACGAAGGCGCGTGTTGTCACACTCACAGGAGTGGTCCCGTTAGGACGTGCAAAGCCGATAAACGTATCCAACCAGGGAAGCGATTGATATATCTTTTCATCTAAAATGCCATCAATGTGAGGAATCTGCTCGGCACTCAATCGCGGAATTGTGGCGCTCCGGCGTTGCAGGGAAGCGGCAGTCGCTTTGATGATTTCGGCTGTTCGCTCTTTTGCGTGTAGAAAAACATCCGTCATGTCATAGCCTAATTCCTGATTATTGGCCACTTTGGTTTTTGCCGCTGCAATAGAGCTAACCAATCCATCGGGAATGCCTTTGCCCGTCCACCAATTCATCTTTTCGCTATATAACCAAACATATTCATCGCTGGTTTGCAGTGCGTAATAGGCGTTTTGCTCGAACCAATCGCTTCTTTCCTGCGGTGTCATTCCCTTGGTGAGATAGGACTGTTCCATAATATCGCGCATGTCAAAAATCTGATCCACATACAGGGCGCTGGCGGCGCGCACGTGTTGATCATACTTCGCTTTGAGGTTATCCGGCACAACGTTGCGCGCTCCCTGGCGAATCATCCAATATGCCTGATAAAAATCCGCCGGTGCTGTGTAATAATAAGCCGCTTCATTGCCGTCAATCATCTCAACGCCTTTTCCCGCCGCGTCCAACATTCCGTTTAAAAAAGCGATATATAAACTTTGAGAAACATCAACTCCATTACTGGAACTTTTCCCCATCAGCATTTGCTGATACGCGCCAATATATTGTGAGAGAACGAGCAATTTAAAATCCGGCCAGTCTTTTTGCATGACGTTCATGAATTGCTGGCCGCGTTGATAAACCTTGGCGGCATATTCCGCGTTGGATTTTTCCGCTGCCCATTTCTGTTGGCTATATCCCCACGGGCTAAAACCGTAAGGTTCTCCATCAAACACCAACCCTTTGCACCGCGCGGCTTTGGCGGCCTGGCAAATGAGCGCCAGCTTGGAAAGTACTTTTTCCCAATCGGCATCACTGAACCAATCCATGCTGGATTTGGCGTATAACCTGATGAAGTTGTCCGTGAACTTTTGCCAGTGAATATCGGCGGCTATTAGAGATTGAGATTCCAGCAGGGGCTTTTCTTTGGGCCAATTTTGAATATCAAAAACGTTGCTGCCTCCGCCGGGTAAATAGAGCACAACGCCATTCAGCGGCGCTTTTTCCATTTGCGCAATATGATCGCGTGCATACTGAGGTGACGGTTTATCCCAGCCAAGTTCAATCATTTTTTTGGCTGGTGCGGAAGGAAAAGTACTTTTCTGTGCCACTGCGGCGGAAGTCAATAAGGCTAAGCCTAAAATAATTAAGAGGAAGTTCGATTTTTTATTCATTGTTTTTACCTCAATACTCCGGTAACTTTTATGTGATGTATGAAAGCAATAAACTGCCGCGAGGTAATTCCCCCTTGTAAAGGGGGTTAGGGGGATTCTCTTCGGGAATAACAAATTTAACCAGCGTTTATTCCTGTTCATTACGTCCAAAATCCCCCTGTATCCCCTTTACAAGGGGGAATTACCCTCTGGAAATCACCACTTTACCACTTTGCCTTTTTTACTGGTTAGCTTGCACCCTGTCGAATACGGCATCCATATCGAATCCCAAATCTTTATTTGCAGCAACCTTGTTTTTTGCGGAAGTAATCGCATCGAGAGCTCCCGGCGGAATATCACGGTTCCACCACCAATTCATTTGCTGGCTATAAACCCAAACGTATTCGTCGCTGGTTTGCAACGCGTAATAGGCGTTTTGTTCGCACCAGCGCGCACGTTTGTCAGGCGTCATCCGTGGCGCGGCATAGGCTTTTTCTTTGCCGTGAATTCTGACGAAATTGGCATCCATTTTTCGTGTTCCAAAAACCTGATCGATAAATAGAGCGCTTCCGGCGCGAATATGTGTATCATATTTTTCACGCAATTCCGGAGGCACGGCAAAATTTCGCGCACCTTGACGAATAGTCCAATAGGCTTTAAAGTATTGAATTGGATCCGTGTAATAATAAGCAGCTTCATTACAATCAACCATTTGCACTCCCGGATCCGCTGCATCCAGCATACCATTCAAAAATGTTTTATATAAATTGTGGTTTGGCTTGGGAGCATCGGTTTGCTCCGCCTGTTGTGGATGGTAGAAACCGATATATTGGGAAGTGACGAGCAATTTAAAGCCCGGCCAATCTTTCTGCATGGCATTCATGAATTGCCGGCCGCGTTGAAATACCTTGGCAGCGTAATCATCATAAGATATTGTATTCGCGTTCTTTTGTTTTTCATATACCCAGGGACTGAAACCGTAGGCTTCCGGATCAAGCACCAATCCTTTGCAACGTCCGGCTTTTCCCGCTTGGGCCAGAAACATAACTTTGGAAAGTACTTTTTCCCAATCGCTGTCGCTAAACCAATCCATTGATGATTTGACGTTCATCGAAATAAAATTATCAGTCAGTTTGCCCCATTTGATCAATCGTAAAATACGTAGCTGATCGAGAAGCTGGGGTTTTTCCTCGTCCCATTTCGTAATATCAAAAACGTTGCGGGCATTACCCGGTAAATACATCACAATGCCATCGAACGGGTATTTTTGCATTCTCCCTTGGACGTTGTTGTAAACCTGAATCGGCGTCGCTTTGTCCCAGCCGAATTCGATCAGCTTCTTTTCGGATGCTTGGGCACGCAATATCATCATCGGTGTCAGCAGCAGGGCTGCGATCGCAACATTTTTCATTTTCTTCAAATGCATTTTAAATTCTCCAATAATCAAGGTGCAGGGTTAAATGTGGGGCTATTGCCCGAAGTAGACCCCGGTGTCACGACGTCATAAACGACCATGCTGCGGCTATATGTATAGGTAGTTCCGCCGGCGTCACGTGTGAGTTCGGTTCCTTTGTACCATTTGACGTGGCCATCGGTGAAAGCGAAATTTTGCCCGTCCAGATGCCGGATTCCCGCAGAGTGCGGCATGATCGCATTTCCCGCGACGCAACCAGTGCCCTGAGAACAATTTACCGGAGCGCTGGTATACCAATAAAACCCGGTCGACCAGCCCGTGGCATAACCGTTGTTGGCATCTAAATCACAAAAGGACACCGTCAGGGACGGTTGAGTTAGGGAAGACAGCGAACGGTAATTTCCTGTAAAGCCCGCCGGTGGCGTACTAGTCTGCCAACCCAGCCACAGGTTATATCCATAATCTGAATAACCGGCCTGCGGAAACGGTTTATAGGGCGTTGGTTCGCTGGGACACTGAAAAATCTGCTGGTTTTTAATATACGCCTGAAGCAATGTCGTCCATCCCGCAATGGCAGTTCCATCCGCTGCACTCAACACGTAATTGGGAAATCGTTCATCGTAATCTTGGGTATATTGCAACATCGCCAGATCAATTTGCTTGAGATTACTCAGACAGCTGGCGCGGCGCGCGTTTTCTCGCGCCCGCGCAAAAAACGGGAACAGAATCGCCGACAATATTATTATGATACCGATTACAACTAATAGTTCTATCAATGTAAATCCTTTCCGTTCCATCGTTCTACGCTCCTATAAAATATTTTCGACTTTCGCCAATATCAAAAGTACTTTCCTATATTTCTATTATACCCTGCTGCTCCTCGTTAAAAACCTCTGGCGCCGTGTTATTTTTTAATTCAAATAATATGAATTAATTTAAAATATACTACTAAAATGAACACTTATCATGTTTTATTCTTGTTACGGAACTCATTGGGGCTTTCTCCCGTGATCCTTTTGAAACTGGCACAGAAACTGGCGGCGCTGGCAAAACCAACTAATTGCGCCACGTCATTAACTGTCTCATTCGATTCTTCCAGAATTAATTTCGCCGCCTCAATGCGCCGCCGCGTGACGTAACGCATCGGTGTAATACCAGTAGTTCGGACAAAAATCTGATTGAAATAAACGGGTGAAATTTTTAAGTAGGACGCTATTCTCTTCCATGTTAAATTATCATGTAAATGGCTTTCGATATAGGCCATCGCCTGTTGGCACAGTTGATGATGGCGGTGATTTTCCTGCTGCGCGGCATTGTATTTGGGCATCAACGCCCAGGATGTATTACTTAGTCCCACCTTGGGATCATTCATTAAACGCCGGATGCGGCACATCATCCCATAGAGTAAAGATAAGGAAGCTCCTTCCGTTTCGGGAATCATATTTCGTAATTCCTCTTGGTAGATATCCATCATCTGCCGCAGAGACGCATCATCTAATCGCAGCGAATGTGAACAATCGATATGATCCGCTACTGAATGAGTAACATGAATATTAACGCTATTGGGCAATGCGGCTATCCACAAGGCCCGTGACATTTGTGGACCTAAAGGCTGCCTGCCGTCATTGCCCGGTGTAGCCGGTGGGATAAAGATAACAGAGGGCGCAGCTAATTGCACCACAATGCCGCCCGTTTTGAGAGGATGTCCTAATGCCCGGCATTGCTTTGCCATTTGCTGGGTGATGCCGATGGTATGCTCGGCAATGCCTTGATATACAAAGCCCATGTATGGTCGTTGCGCCGCGGTCATGCCTCTTTTTCTCCAATGCCAGACTAATTGCAAAGGATCGATTTTCTTATCTTTCAGGAAAGGCTCATTACGAGGCCAATGTTCAATATGCTCAAAAGTAAACGGCGGCTGGACCAAAACCTCTCGTGGACTTTGGCGTTTTAATACAGGGATGATGTGCTGATCCAACGCCTGAATAATCTGCTTGCGAACTCGTGGAACGAATGGCATGGAAGAAGTTTAATGCTTTAGATGCTCCCCTAGAAATATTCCAGGTACTCTTGCCGTAGCAAAAGTACTTTTACTGCAAGTGACCGCGCCGCAATTTCACCAGTGCGCTAGCGCCGCCACAAAGTAATGCGCCGATTGCGTAAATTGCCACAAATGGATCCAATAAATAATTCCATAAATTGTTCGCCTCATTCCACCCAACGCTCCAAGCGAATACGGCGAGGGCGATACACAGCACAATTAAGTAGAACCGTTTCCAATAAGCTGCCAGCGTGATAATAAATAGCGAAGCCAAAAACCATGCGTTTCCAAAACCCAAACGGTAGGGATCGACATAACCAATTCCCAGAACCAATGGATACAGCACCAACGCGGGTAACACGATAATAGCCCAAAACAGCGTTTTGCGTTGATGCTGAAAAGGCTGCCATTTTGTCAGGTATTGCAACAGTGTCAAAATCAATAATAGCTGCGACGTAATACTTAAATCGCCCATTATTCCGCGCAAATAAGCTGCCGGTGGCAAACCGCCGAATGGAATAGGTACGCACACAATAATCGCAACTGCAAAAGTTAGCAATGTTAAATAAGGTTGAGGAATGCGCAACAGCCGAAACATCAACATCGCCAGCGTGGCAACCAATATAACAATGCTGGCGAAGCCAGTGAGATTAGTGAAAGTGATCATTTCTTTAAACGCTGATCGATCCAGGCCTGGTTGAACCAAATATGTTTGATAAAACCTCTATTCCAGGTATAAACCAGATGAAAATCTCCGCTCTTTGTTTGGATTAAATAGGGATAAGAAAATTCAAATCCGCAACCGCCGTTTTTGCACATCGCATTTTTAGCGGATTCCGCATATGCATTCACCTTTTTTCCCATCACACGGTCATCTGATTTCTGCGCCTGCGTCTCGGCAATTTTGAGATAAGCCTTCTCATCCAACGGCTTCTTTCGCGCTGCCAGTTGATCTTCAAGGCGATAGACCAGTTTCCATGAATTGCCTCCATCGGCGGAAATCATGAGCGCCAGCGCATCGCGGCCATTTGAAATTCCCTGCCGTTTTCGATCGTTGACCACCGCCAGAATTCGCTGATCGGGCAATACGATCGCTGAAATCGCTGAGTCAGGATTCAATACCGGAAGTGCTCCGGGTTTCGTCCAATGCCGTCCGCCATCTTGCGTTGAAACAGAAATTATTTGTTGGGAATATGCGGCGCCAGAGTTGCGCATTAAAACTTGCGCATCGCGATCATTTTTCACCAAAATTACGGGCTGCAAACCATCATCTTTGCCCGCGCTCAGACGCACTTTGTCAATCAGATTTCCCGCTTTATCGAATCGTAAAATTTCTCCAAACTTGTTGTTGAGCTCCTGATAAACCGGCAATCCCATTGTGCCATCATTGTAGAAAAATGGCGTTCCTTTAACCAGCGTACTGACATTCAAAAATGGCGACGTTACAATGCGCCGCGCCGCGCTCCAGGTTTGCCCTTCATCGCGGGAGGTTTTTGCTGTAATGGAACTCCCCGACCAGCCACCCAGCGACACCGTCACATAATAAAGCCACAGCGTTCCATCCGCGGCTCGGCCGCAAACGGGATTGCCCAATTTGCTGACATAGCGCAACACGGATCTCTCTGTATCTTCGCGCGTGGCGACCACCTGTTCCGCGCTCCATGCATTTTTCCTGGGATCAAAAACGGCACTGCGGATTTGCACGTCTTTCGCGCCTTCGTGGCTGCCCGAAAACCAAAACGCGCGCAAACGGCCATCTTTCAATTCCACCAAAGAAGCAGCATGCGCTTGGGTGTGTAATTTGGAAGAGGCAAAATCAGTCTCAAAACGGGGTTTCTGCCCGATGGATATCGGATGGTAATCAACCTGAAATGCTGCCGCATGACGCTTCCGAATTGTCTTGGATAAGCCGCCCGCAAAAGCGATCAAAATTAGGATGCCTGCGAATAAGTGAAAGTACTTTTTCATACTTCCTTATGCCGGAAACATGAAATTTGATGATCGTTCACCATTCCCACCGCTTGCATGAATGCGTAACAAATTGTTGGCCCCACAAATTTGAATCCGCGCTTTTGCAAATCTTTGCTCATCGCGACTGACTCAGCACTTTGCGCGGGAATTTCGTCCATCGATTTAACTTTATGATTAATAGTTTTTCCACCCACAAATTTCCATAAATATTGATCAAAACTACCTAATTCTTTTTGCAATTCCAGGAATGCTTTGGCGTTTGTAATAGCCGCGCTTATCTTGAGGCGATTGCGAACGATGCCCGCATTATTCATCAATTCCTCAATTTTACGTTCGTCGTAACGCGCTATTTTTTCCGGATCAAATCCATCAAACGCCTCGCGGTAATTGTCGCGTTTGCGCAGTATTGTAATCCAACTCAATCCCGCCTGCGCGCCATCCAAAATCAGTTTTTCCAATAGCTCCCGGTCGTCATGAACCGGCACGCCCCAATCTTCATCGTGATAGCGCACATACAATGGATCATCGCCACACCAGCCGCACCGGGATTCATTCTTTTTCATAGCGTGTTATATTTACTCAAGTGGAATTTTCGCAACAGTAAAAGTACTTTTACGCATCCTAATTACACCCGTCATTCTGAACGCAGCGAGGCACGAGCGAAGTGAAGAATCCCCCGAAGTTTCGACGGCCCGATTCCGGGGGGCTCCTTCAGAATGACGGCGGCATCAAAAGTACTTTTATCTCAACAAAATATACTCAAAAATCATGCAACCCTATCACTTCAGCCTCAATGGCCATTACGATTTCGCGGACCAGATGAACGGCGACATCCAGCAGCGCGCGCAAAAGTACTTTCGGGAACAGGACGATCTCAAAAATTCCTTCCAATCCATCAGCGATTTCGAACGTCATCGCGATCAGGTGAAGTCCAGTTTACTGGAATCTATTGGCGGGCTGCCGGAAGAAAAAACACCGCTCAATGCGCGCATCACAGGGACGATTGAGGAAAGTACTTTTACTATCGAAAAAGTACTTTTTGAATCGTTACCCAATTATTTGGTTTCTGCCCTTTGCTACGTCCCGAAAGGTGTTACGGCCAACGCACCGGCGGTGCTTTTTCTGTGCGGTCATTCCGGCGAGGGCAAGGCATATCCGACTTATCAAAAAGTCTGCCGCGATTTGGCCGCCAATGGATTTGTTGTTTTGGCCGTTGATCCCATCGGTCAGGGCGAGCGTTTGCAATATATTAAAGATGGCGAAGACACACAAAAGTCTTGCACTGTCGAACACACGCACGCCGGTTTTCAATTTTTACTGCAAGGCGCCAGTGTGGCGCGGCATTTTATCTGGGACGGCATTCGCGCGGTGGATTATTTGTGCGAGCGCCCGGAAGTGGATAACGAACGAATCGGCGTCACCGGCAACAGCGGCGGCGGAACACAAACGTCGCTGTTGATGCTGTGCGAACCGCGTCTCGCGGCGGCGGTTCCCGGAACATTTATCACCTCGCTGGAAGAAATGATGCTGGCCGGATTTCCGCAGGACATGGAACAAATTGTGTATAAAGCATTTAAGCGCGGCCCCGATCACGACGATTTCATGGCCGGAATCGTGCCGCGCCCTGCCCTGCTTGGCGCTGTGAGTTATGACGCATTTCCCATCGAGGGCGCGATTCGCACTTATGAAAAGGCGCAAAAAGTATATAAATTATATAATCAGCCGGAAAATATCGGACTGGTAAACGATCCTTCGCCGCATTGTTATTCTGATGGATTACGGCAAGCTGCAGTGAACTGGTTTAAGCAACATTTGAAAAATGAAACGCCGGATTTTGTAACTTCAAATCCTGATACATTGGAAGCGGCAACACTTAATGTGACTAATTCGGGAAACGTCTTGCTGGATTACCCGAAGAGCCGTTCGATTTTCGATTTAATCCAGGAGAATTTAGAAAAAATTGCTCCGAAAGAAAACCGCACGCCAGAACAAATCCGTCAGGAGCTCACACAAGTATTGGGTGTGGATCAGGCCGGCGATCGCAATGCAGAAATTCACCCGCGCATCACGCCGATTGAGCATGACGGATACAAAGGAGAACGCATCTGGTTTTTCAGCGCGCCACGCATTATGATTGGCGGCGTTTTATTTTTCCCGAAAGACACAGATGCAAAAGTACTTTCCACCGCAATCTTAACTTTTGAAAATGGCACTGCGGATTTGCCGGAAAATAGGGAAACAGTAGAAGTACTTTTACAACAAGGCAAAGCAGTTTTCGTTTTTGACCCACGCGGCATTGGCGCCGTTTCACCGCGCGCCGTCAGCGCTTATGGCGATAGCCACGCCGTTTTCAACAGCGAATATAAAATGGGCACCGACGCCGCTATGCTGGGAATCAGCACAATGGGCTTACGCATTTTTGACCTCCTGCGCGCCTTTGATTATTTGCAATCACGGGACGATATCGGAAACATCGAACTCTACGGCAGCGGCCACGCCGCTATCTGGAGTTATCTGGCTGCGGCATTAGAAGAAAAAATTTCCGGCATTACTTGCAAAGATATGCTGCTCAGCTATAAGCAACTTTGCCAAACCAGATTTTATAATCACGAACGCTTCAACCTTCAAATCATGGCATGGGGATTATTACAATGCGGTGATTTGGAAGATTTTCTGCCTTGCATAGAGCCACGTCCTGTCCAACTAATTTCGCCTCGAGACGGTGAAAACCAAATCATTGCAGAAAGCACCCGAAGCTAATAATCAGTGTAGGAGTACGGCATCACCGAACAACCCTATTCGGGTCCATTCTCGATTAAACTAATTCTCGGGAGGACGAACTTTGTTTTATTTTATATCGTGTGGTGGATGGCATTGGTATCGATTATCGCCTGTATGACAAATCCGATGGGCAGGGTAAGCTTGATCATATGCGCTCAATGCTACAAAGCGCTTTGCAGCGTGTGCCTTTTGGGATGGTTTTGATGGATTCGTGGTATGCCACCAAAGACATTATGCTTGCCATTGAAGCGGCTCACAGAGTTTATTTTTGCCCACTCAAAGCCAATCGCCGCGTGGACTAACGATACTTCGTTCCTTTCCTCGCAGGATGTTCATACGGTGGGCGCCTTGCGTTGGAAAATCAAGTGCACCGCAAAGTTAAACAACTCACTGGAATCGGCAAGCGCCAGTGCCATAAAGCACAATTGCAGTGCAACCACACCCATTGCGCTCTATTAACCTAGAACCGGCTCAACAGCATGCCTATCAAACGAAACAAACGGTGTATGCAATCAAACAAAAACTACTCGACCATTACCTTGTTCAACAACTCAAAATGTCTACACTCAAACTACGGAATGCGTAAGTCCAGTGTACTCTTATCTTCCCCAGAACGGATCAAAACTTGTTACCTCGGCCGCTTCAATCTTTTCTTTATCTTTCTCCAACCACAATTCATGCAATTGCCGCGCCGCGATTGCTACCATCTCTTCGCCGCTGCCGGGTGCCGAGAAGGCGCTGCGGGCCAGCCAGGTTTCATACGCGCCCAGGGCATACGAATAGCGCGTGGGCGTATAACCGCCATAACCGTTTGCTAATTCGATGAGGGCTGTCACTGGGAATGGCGAGGCATGTTTTACATCAAGGCCGAACTGGCAAAATATCTCGCCAGTCAATGTGGATGCTGCCCAATCGCCGACACGCAGGCTGGAAACTACTTGCGGTAAGGTGTCGGGAAATTCTAATAATTTCAAACGTTCGGTGGCGTAATGTCGGGAGATTGTGCCCATCGATTCATCTGCTTCCTCGCGTTTCGCCTTTTCGATTTCGTCGCCGCTGATTTTGCGTACTTTGAGATCATAAATATCCTGCGTGGCGGCGAGAACGGCTTCATCGTGCCAATCGGCGGCGTCCCAAATTTTCTGCACTTGATCGAGAAGCATTCCCGCGATAATGCCGCTGCGCTGGCGTGGTTTCATTTCCGCGGGATACCACGGCTCCGGTAACTTTTGGTGATTGGAATTATTGATATCGCCGCTCGCACCATGCGTCAGCAACGCCACGCAGGAATCACCAAGGCGTTCTTTGGCGAGGCGCGAAAATTCGCCGAAATAATCAGAGCAAATTTTGTGGCCGCCGTGATCACCAATATAATGCAATGAGTAATTGGCCAGCACGGCGATGGCTTCGCCATTATCGGCGCGTCGTAAAAGTAACAATGGCAATTGCGGATCGGTTGGCCCGGCGGGACGCATGGCGTTGACAGGATCGCCCGGATTAAAGCGCACCGAACCATCGCGCATGTGGAAACGCCGGTTATATTGCGGGCGTCCTTCGTGACCAATTCCCCACGCCACCTGCGCGGGAGCCAGCGATTTGGCGGCGTCCACGACGGCTTGGATCATGCGCGGTTTGGCCCAATCCAGATATTCACCTTCGCGCGGCGTCTCAAAACCTTCTTTGGTACCCGGCGCGTAATGCGTGTGGGTGCAACTGACGCAAACATTGCTGATGGGAATTTTCAACTCATCAGCGATGCTGCGGCGCACGTCATCGCAATCTTCGTGGCCAAAAGCAATTAAATCAATCAACACAAAAACCACTTTCGTGCTGCCATTATCGATGACGATGGCGCGCGCATGCAACGCATCCTCGACGCCTTCCGCATAACGTCTCGTCAGGTGTCCCGCTAATGTCACTCTTCCTTGCGGCGTGATGTCCACTGCCGCCGCGCCCGCTTGCAATTGGTTTTCGTTCATGATTTTCCTTTGATTAAGATTCACCTGTTTCATTTATGACATGTTTGGAACCAATTGACAATGCGACTTGCGTAATTTTTCAATTCTGGCATATTAGAATTCATGAACGAATTATTGCTCGGCACGGCGTCCGCAATTTTCACGCCGCCCTTGGGAACATTGATGGCAGGTTTTGGTTTCCGCGATCACGGCGCGGAAGACGTGCTGGATGATCTGGAACTACGTGTATTCCTATTGAAAGATGGAGAAGACGCGGTTTGTATCGTCACTGCGGATCTAATCGGCTTCGGCGCAGAAGCGACGCAATTATTGCGGCAGGAGATTCACGAGGCAAACGGCGTTGATCCCACAAAAGTACTTTTATGCGCCAGCCACACGCATTGCGGGCCGCAATTGCTGAGCCATATTCCCGGCGCCGGCGGGCCGCTCAATGAAGCGGTTCTGGCGGATTTGCAGGAAAAAGTAAAAACCGCCGCGCGGCAGGCGCAGGATAATTTGACGCCGGTCAAAATGAGCTGGGGTGAAAGTTCGCTTTCCGGCTTCGCCATCAACCGCCGCCGCAAAACTCCCGAAGGTTTTGTGAACGCGCCAAATCCCTTTGGACGGCGCGACGATACAGTGACTGCGATACAATTCAATGACAACAAAGATAATACGTTGCGCGCGGTTTTATTTTCCTATACGTGCCATCCCACCACGCTTGGCGGCTATCAATTTTCCGGCGATTATCCCGGTGCCGCACGGCGCGCGTTGGAAAAGCAAACAGGCGCAATAGCCGGTTTTTTGCCCGGATGCTTTGGCGATGTGCGTCCTAATTGCACGGTGATGGGCAGTGGCCGTTTCCGCTCCGGCAATCCCACGGACATTGAAGATTATGGCGCGGCGCTCGCAAATTCTGTGATGAACGCCGGTAAAAGTACTTTTCCGCTGACGCCAAAGTTGGACGGATTTTGTGATGAAGTCATATTGCCACTGCAAACGGAAAGCGACAGTCGCGCTTTGCCATTGCAACGTCTTGACCTCGCGGAAGAATTTTCCATTATCGCCATGGGCGGCGAAATTTGCGTGGATTACGGGCATTACATAAAAGGTTTGAGCAATACACGCCGCATCCTGCCGCTGGGTTATAGCAACGATGTGATCGCGTATATTCCCACAGTGCAGATTTTAAGTGAAGGCGGATATGAAGCGGAAACTTCCTGCCCATTGTTTGGTCTGTCGTCGCCATTTAAGCCGGATTTGGAAGATTTGGTGAAAAATGCTGTTAGGAAAATAGTGGAGTAAAAGTACTTTTAGATAAACCCGGCAAGTCCTTGAAATACTTTTATTACAAAATAAGATAAAAAAGTCTCTTTTATCCCTTTCGCTCCATTCTTCTTTCTTGTAAACTGAATTCCGATGGAAAAAGTCACAATTATAGCTTTACAAGCAAGAAGGGATGTCTATGTCAACTGACACCAATACTATAGAAACAATCGCCTCGCAGGAGTATCAATATGGATTCAAAACCGATATTGAGACTGATACGCTTCCGCCTGGATTAAATGAAGATATCATCCGCCAAGTTTCCGCCTTAAAACAGGAACCTGAATGGATGCTGGAATGGCGTTTGAAGGCTTATAAAACCTGGCTGGAAATGACGGAGCCACATTGGCTGAATGCAAATTATCCGCGCATCAACTATCAGGATATTATCTATTACGCCGCGCCCAAACCCAAGAAAAAGCTGGATAGTTTGGACGAAGTCGATCCGCAATTACGCGACACTTATAACAAGTTAGGTATATCGTTGGAAGAGCAAATGCGCCTTTCCGGCGTGGCGGTAGATGCGGTTTTTGACAGCGTTTCGGTGGCCACTACATTTAAATCGAAACTCGCGGAAATGGGGATTATTTTTTCCTCCATGTCCGAAGCGATTCGCGATCATGGCGATCTGGTGAGCAAATATCTAGGTTCCGTGGTGCCGCGCGGCGATAATTTTTATGCAGCGCTCAACTCCGCTGTTTTCAGCGATGGCTCCTTTTGCTACATTCCCGAAGGCGTGCGCTGCCCGATGGAATTGTCCACTTATTTTCGCATCAACACCGAGGGTTCGGGACAGTTTGAACGCACTCTGATCGTGGCGGAAAAAGGCGCTTACGTCAGTTATCTGGAAGGATGCACTGCGCCGCAATTCGATACCAATCAATTGCATGCTGCTGTGGTGGAAATCGTGGCGGAGGAAAAAGCGCAGGTTAAATATTCCACCGTGCAAAACTGGTATCCCGGCGACGAAAACGGCAAAGGTGGCATCTATAATTTCGTGACCAAGCGCGGCAAATGCGCCGGCGATTACGCCAAAATTTCCTGGACACAAGTGGAAACCGGCTCGGCGATCACCTGGAAATATCCCAGCGTTTTGCTGATGGGCGATCATTCTGTGGGCGAATTTTATTCAGTCGCCGTGACCAAAGGCGCGCAGCTGGCGGACACCGGAACCAAGATGACGCACATCGGTAAAAACACGCGCAGCACCATCGTTTCCAAAGGAATTTCCGCGGGACGCAGCCAAAATTCATATCGCGGATTAGTGAAAGTGATGCCGGGCGCGGAAGACGCGCGCAACTTCTCCAATTGCGATTCGCTGCTTTTGGGCGATAAATGCGGCGCGCACACTTTTCCGTATTTGGAAATCCGCAATCCCACCGCGCAAGTGGAACACGAAGCAACCACTTCCAAAGTGGGCGACGATCAAATCTTCTATTGCAACCAGCGCGGCATCGCAACGGAAGACGCGGTTTCGCTGATTGTCAACGGCTTTTGCAAGGAAGTCTTCAAAGAGCTGCCGATGGAATTTGCCGTGGAAGCGCAGAAATTGTTGGCGATTAGTTTAGAAGGCAGCGTGGGATAACTAAAATCATCGTCATTCCCGCGAAGGCGGGAATCCAGGGTTCGCGGAATCATAAAAGTACTTTTCAAACAAGAGGTATCTGGATTCCCGCCTGCGCGGGAATGACAATAAAGTAACTTACTACGATAAAAGTACTTTTCACAAAACATTATTTTAAGGTGACGTATGTCAGAAAAACCCGTTTTATTAGAAATTAAAAATTTGCATGCCCGTGTGGAAGAAAAAGAAATTCTGCGCGGCATTGATCTTGTCATTCGCGAAGGCGAAACGCACGCCATCATGGGGCCGAATGGTTCCGGTAAAAGTACTTTGGCGTCGGTGCTCGCGGGCCGCGAAGAATATGAAGTGACCGGCGGCGAAGTGATTTATAAAGGCAAGGATTTGCTGGAAATGGCGCCCGAAGAACGCGCGCAGGAAGGCGTCTTTTTGGCGTTTCAATATCCCGTTGAAATCCCCGGCGTTTCCAATACTTACTTTTTGAAAGCAGCGCTCAACGCCATTCGCAAACACAACGGCCAGGACGAAATCAACCCGGTGGAATTTCTGAAACTGGTGCGCGAGAAAATGGCGCTGGTGGAAATGGATCAGAGTTTGTTGAACCGTTCCGTCAACGAAGGTTTTTCCGGCGGCGAGAAAAAACGCTGCGAAATTTTCCAGATGGCAGTGCTCAATCCGACGTTGTCGATCCTGGACGAAACCGATTCCGGCCTGGATATCGACGCGCTGAAAATCGTGTCCAACGGCGTCAATCAATTGCGCGACGAGCGTCACGCTTCCATCGTGGTGACGCATTATCAGCGATTGCTGAATTACATCGTTCCCGATTTTGTGCACGTGCTGTATCAAGGCCGCATCGTGGAATCCGGCGGCAAGGAACTGGCACTGCAATTGGAAGCGCAGGGTTACGAATCCATCAAAGAAGTTCAGGAAGCGGTGGCCAGCTAACATGAGCACAAGCACTCTATCCGCGCTGGCTTTGCGCGATCCCCGCAAGGAGAAATTGCAGGAACGCACGCGCGAAGCCAAAGTGCGCTATCTGATGGCGTTTGATTCCGGCCAGTCGCGTCGTGAACGCGAGCCGGAATGGTTGCAGGCGCGTCGCGCTTCGGCCATCGCCCATTTTGAACATAACGGTTTTCCGACCGTGCGCGATGAAGATTGGAAATACACCGATATAACCTCGGCTGCCAACTTGATTTGCGAACCGCAATTTGGCCTGCCCACAGCGCGCGATGAGAAATTGGAAAGCAGCGAAATTCAACAGTTTCTGCTGAATACCCAAAACGCGCTGCGTCTGGTTTTTGTGAACGGCCAACTCGCGCCGCATCTATCGACGCTGGATGATTTGCCCAAAGGCGTTTCATTGCTGGGAATGCGTGATGCTATTCAATCGCACGGCGCATTGTTGCAAGCGCATTTGGGACGTTACGCGGAAGCTGATGCCAATGCGTTCGTGGCGCTCAACACGGCGCTTTTCACCGATGGCGCATTTATCCATTTACGCAAAAACGCCGCGCCTGCCGCGCCGATTCATTTGCTCTATGTCAACACAGCGCCGCTCACCGCTGCCAAAGTTCGCAATTTAGTAATCCTGGAAGCGGGCGCCAAAGCTAAGGTTGTGGAGAGTTATGTTTCGCTGACAGATGATTCCTACCTGACTAACGTGGTGACGGAAATCGTCGCGGAGCGTGACGCAAATCTCGATCATTATAAGGAGCAACTGGAAAGTGACAGTGCCTATCACATCGCCACCACGCAAATTAAAGCTGATGATGAGGCGAATGTGCAATCGCACACCTTCACTTTTGGCGGCGCTATTTCGCGACACGACGCAAATGCCGTAATGAATGGTGAGCATATCGAAGTGACGCTGAATGGATTGTATCTCGCCGGCGGTTCGCAGCTGATGGATAATCACACGGTGATGGATCACGCCAAACCTAACTGTCACAGTTTTGAAGAATATGTCGGCGTTTTGGATGGCAAAGCCGTGGGCGTTTTTAACGGCAAAATCTTCGTGCGCCCCGACGCGCAAAAGACCGATGCCAAGCAATCCAACCGCGCTTTGCTGCTGTCGCGTGATGCCGAAGTCAATACCAAACCGCAGCTCGAAATTTTCGCGGACGATGTGAAATGCACACACGGCGCGACTATTGGCGAACTGGATGACGAAGCGTTGTTCTATCTGCGCGCTCGCGGCGTCAACAAAAACGATGCGCGCGACATGCTGATTTATGCGTTTGCGCACGCGGTGCTGGAAAATGTTTCTATTCCTGAATTGCGCGAGCAATTGGAAAATCAATTGATGCAACGTTTGCGGCATTAAAAGTACTTTTGACGCCGGAACGTAAATAAATGCGAGAGAGAATTCCCCCTTGTAAAGGGGGACAAAGGGGGATTTGAGCGTAACGCATTTAATGAAAGTACTTTTTATGCGTAATGTATTAGAATCCCCCTAACCCCCTTTACAAGGGGGAATTCTCTTTAGACCATTGGGATTCCCATGCCAACCACATTTTCCCCCGAAACAATCCGGGAACAATTTCCCATCCTCACCCGCACGGTCCACGACAAGCCGTTGATTTATTTCGACAACGCCGCCACCACGCAAAAACCACGCGCCGTGATTGACGCACTGGTGCAGTACTATGAAAATACCAATGCCAACATCCATCGCGGCGTGCACACGCTCAGCGAAGAAGCCACCAACGAACACGAAACGGCGCGCCAAAAAGTGGCGGATTTCATCAACGCAAAAACTTCTCAGGAAATTATTTTCACGCGCGGCACTACTGAATCTATCAATCTGGTTGCTGCCACCTGGGCGCGTCAGAATTTGCGCGAAGGCGATGAGATTATTATTTCCGCGCTGGAACATCATTCCAACATCGTGCCGTGGCAAATTTTGCGAGACGAGAAAAATATCCGGTTGCGCGTGATTCCCGTCGATGACAACGGCGAATTGATCTTTGATGAATACCGAAAACTGCTCAATGACAAAACACGTTTGGTCGCAGTGGGACATGTTTCCAATGCGCTGGGAACCATCAATCCCGTAAAGCGCATTACCGAATTAGCCCATCAAGCGGGAGCAAAAGTACTTTTGGATGGAGCGCAGGCTGCGCCGCATTTAGCGGTGAACGTGCAGGAACTGGATTGCGATTTCTACGCTTTTTCGGGACATAAAATTTACGCGCCAACCGGCATCGGCGTGTTATATGGAAAGAAAGAATTGCTCCACGAAATGCCGCCCTATCAAGGCGGCGG
>Ga0164242_10000657_pt1 | contig 41778 bp, 34 predicted proteins | sample OricomgcompostMG_FD_108783 | JGI IMG/M metagenome (GOLD analysis project Ga0164242, IMG submission 108783) | Miracle-Growth compost microbial communities from Emeryville, California, USA - Original compost - Miracle growth compost (MG) ... | reverse complement strand
CGACGCGCGCGGCGCGATCTCCGTGACGGAGCGCGCGGCGTACATCGGCCGCATTCGCGCGCTGTCGCGCAACGTGGCGCAGTCGTACTACGAATCGCGCGAAAAGCTCGGCTTCCCGATGCTCGGCAATCCGGTGCACGGCGTGCCCGGCCTGACCACCGACGAACAGGACGCCGCGATGCCCGCCTGGGCGCCGCCGCTGAAGGTCGAACGCAAGTTCGCCGAGGAATGACCGGATCTCCAGAACAATGACCCAAGCTCATCACGCCACCCTCCTCGTCGAACTGCTGACCGAGGAACTGCCGCCGAAGGCCCTCGCGCGCCTCGGCGACGCGTTCGCCGAAGGCATCGCGCAGCGCCTCGCCGCGCGCGACCTGATCGAAGGCGACCTCTCGTTCGAACGCTACGCCACGCCGCGCCGTCTCGCCGTAACGATCAAGAACGTGCGCAGCGTCGCGCCCGAAAAGCAGGTGCGCGAAAAAGTGCTGCCGGTTTCGGTCGCGCTCGACGCCAATGGCCAGCCCACCGCGCCGCTCGCGAAGAAGCTCACCGCGCTCGGCTTCCCCGACTTTCCTGTGAGCGACCTCGAACGCGCGAGCGACGGCAAGAACGAAGCGTTCTTCCTGCGCTACTCGGCGCCGGGCGCCACGCTCGCCGACGGCCTGCAAGCCGTGCTCGACGAAGCGCTCGCCAAGCTGCCGATCCCGAAGGTCATGACGTACCAGCGCCCGGACGGCAGCAACGTGCAGTTCGTGCGCCCGGTGCATCGCCTCACGGTCCTGCACGGCGACCAGATCGTGCCCGTCACGGCGTTCGGCATCGACGCCGGCGACACCACGCGCGGCCACCGCTTCCTCTCGCACGGCAACGTCGCGATCACGCACGCCGACGACTACGCGCACACGCTGCAACACAAGGGCCACGTGCTCGCGAGCTATGCGGACCGCCGCGAAGCGATTCGCGAACAACTGATCGAGCAGGCCGGCGACGACCAGGTCGTCATGCCGGAAGCGCTGCTCGACGAAGTGAATTCGCTGGTCGAATGGCCGGTCGTCTACGCCTGCAAGTTCGAGGACGAATTCCTGCAAGTGCCGCAGGAATGCCTGATCCTCACGATGCAGACCAACCAGAAGTACTTCGCGCTCACCGACGCCGCAGGCCGCCTGCGCTCGCGCTTTCTGATCGTCTCGAACATCGAGACCGAGACGCCAGGCGAGATCGTCGAAGGCAACGAGCGCGTCGTGCGCCCGCGTCTGGCCGATGCCAAATTCTTCTTCGAGCAGGACAAGAAGAAACCGCTGGCCGAGCGCGTGCCGCTGCTCGCGAACGTGGTCTATCACAACAAGCTCGGCTCGACGCTGCAGCGCGTGGAGCGTCTCGAAGCGCTCGCGGGCGCCATCGCTGAAATGTGCGACGCCGACGTCGCGCTCGCGAAGCGCGGCGCGCGCCTTGCCAAGGCCGACCTGCTGACCGACATGGTGGGCGAGTTCCCCGAACTGCAAGGCACGATGGGCACGTACTACGCGCGCCACGACGGCGAGCCCGAAGAAGTGGCGATTGCGTGCACCGAGCACTATCAGCCGCGCTTCTCCGGCGACGCACTGCCGGCCACGGCCACAGGCACGATCGTCGCGCTCGCGGACAAACTCGAAACGCTGGTGGGCATCTGGGGCATCGGCCTCGCGCCCACGGGCGAAAAAGACCCGTTCGCGCTGCGCCGCCACGCGCTGGGCGTGCTGCGCATCCTGGTCGAGAAGCAACTGCCGCTCGACCTGGTCGAACTGCTGCGCACGGCCTACGCGCAATTCGCGGGCATCGACGCAGTGAGCGAATCGACGCAAGCCATCTACGAATTCTGCATGGACCGTCTGCGCGGCATGCTGCGCGAGCGCGGCTACGCAGCGCAGGAAATCGACGCGGTGCTCGCAATGAACCCCACGCGCCTCGACGACATCGTCGCGCGACTCGATGCGGTGCGCGAATTCGCGGCGCTCGAGGAAGCCGCCTCGCTCGCGGCGGCCAACAAGCGCATCTCGAACATCCTCAAGAAGTCCGATGGCGCCGAGGACGCAGGCGTGCAGAGCGCGCTCTTCGTGGAAAGCGCGGAAAAAGCGCTCTTCGCGCAGCTCGAGCAAGTCGCGCCGCGCGTGCAGACGCAACTGGCCGCGCGCGAATACACGGGCGCGCTCACCGCGCTCGCGGCGCTGCGCGAAACCGTCGACACGTTCTTCAACGACGTGATGGTGAACGCGGAAGATCCCGCGCTGCGAGCGAACCGCCTCGCGCTGCTCAAGGCGCTGCATCGCCAGATGAACAGCGTGGCCGACATCTCGCGCCTTGCCGCGTGATGGCCGTCGTGACCCGTAACTGAGCGCGACGCCATGCCGAACAGCACCAGCCGCAAACTCGTGATCCTCGACCGCGACGGCGTGATCAACGTCGACTCCGACGCGTTCATCAAGTCCGCCGACGAGTGGATCGCGCTGCCGGGCAGCCTCGAAGCGATTGCGCGCCTGAACCAGGCGGGCTATCGCGTCGCCGTCGCGACGAACCAGTCCGGCATCGGCCGGGGCCTGTTCGACACGACGGCGCTCAACGAAATGCACGCGAAGATGCAACGCCAGACCGCCGCCGTGGGCGGACGCATCGACGCCGTGTTCTTCTGCCCGCATACCGCGCAGGACCATTGCGACTGCCGCAAGCCCAAGCCCGGCATGCTCAAGATGATCGCCGACCGCTTCGAGATCGATCCCGCAGATACGCCCGTAGTGGGCGATTCGCTGCGCGACCTGCAAGCGGGCGCGGTGCTCGGCTTTCCCACGCACCTCGTGCTCACGGGCAAGGGCGCGAAGACGCTCGCGGCGGGCGGCCTGCCCGACGGCACGAAAGTACACGACGACCTGCGCGCATTCGTGCTCGACTTCCTCGCGAACGAGTCGGCTTAACGTCGCCCGTCACCCTGCCGCCCTGCTCTCCGAACGGTCCAACCGATGCGCTTCATCCGCTCCCTGCTGCTGTTCATCTACCTGATCGTCTACACGATCCCCTACGCGACGGCATGCTTCATCGCGTTCCCGTTCATGAACGCCGCGCGGCGCTACTGGATGGCTGTGGGCTGGTGCCGCTCGACGGTGTTCGTCGCGCGCTGGCTCAACGGCATCCGCTACCGCCTCGAGGGCATGGAGAACCTGCCCGACGGACCGGCCGTGCTGCTGTCCAAGCACCAATCGGCATGGGAAACGGTGGCGCTTCCCGCGCTGATGCCGCGTCCGCTGTGCTTCGTGTTCAAGCGCGAATTGCTCTACGTGCCGTTCTTCGGCTGGGCGCTGGGCATGCTGAAGATGGTTCACATCGACCGCAAGGAAGGCAAATACGCATTCGCCTCCGTGACGCGCCAGGGCAAAGCGCGCATGGCCGAAGGCGCGTGGGTCATCATGTTCCCGGAGGGCACGCGCACGCCGACGGGCAAGCAGGGCAAATACAAGACCGGCGGCGCGCGCTTTGCGATCTCCACGGGCGCGCCCGTCGTGCCGATCGCGCACAACGCGGGACGTGTCTGGCCGCGCAACTCGTTCATCAAATATGCGGGTATAGTCACGGTGTCGATCGGCAAGCCGATCGAGACAACCGGGCTCACGCCCGATCAAGTGAATACGCGTGTGGAACAGTGGATCGAAGCCGAAATGCGACGCATCGATCCTCACGCCTATCGCGAAACGGATGGCGCATCGGCAGACGCCGCGAGGATTTGACGCGCGAGCGGCGAGCTGGCCCCGCGCCACGCACGCAATCCCGCACCCAGCCTGACGATGCAGAAGTCCACAACGCCGCGTCCTTCAGCGGCGCTCGATAACGGGCAACTCGATTTGCCGCTCTTCGCCGAGCCGGCGCTTCCGGTTGCTACGCCCTCGCCTTTGCCGCCTTCTTCTGCGCCGCCCACACCATTGCCTTTCAAGCGGCCCACAGGACCACTTGCGCCCGATGGTGCGCGGCTGCGCACGCTCGAACTAGGCGCGCGCACGCTGCAGTATCGGCTCAAGCGCTCTTCGCGCAAATCGATTGGGTTCGCTATCGACGGTACCGGGCTTACGATCACGGCGCCGAGGTGGGTGACGGTTGCCGATATCGAAGCGGCTATTGCCGAAAAACAGCGGTGGATTTTTTCGAAGTTGATCGAGTGGCAAACGCGTGTGGAGCAGCGTGCGCTGCCGCGCGTGACATGGGGTGACGGCGCTGAGCTGCCGTATCTCGGCAAGCCGTTGCGGGTGAAACTCGGGGCTGCCGTGCTCGCGTTTGACGAGGCGACGCGTGTGCTGGCGCTGCCGCTGCCGCTGCATGCGGATGCGCAGCAAATCAAGGATCGTGTGACCGGCTGGCTGCAAGGCGAAGCGACACGAATCTTCGGCGAGCGTCTTGCAGTGTATGCCGCGAAGCTTGGGGTTACGTTTCGGTCTTATGCGCTTTCTTCGGCTATGACGCGCTGGGGGAGCTGCTCAAGCGAGGGCAGAATCCGGTTGAACTGGCGGTTGATTCATTTTCCGCTTTCAGTTGTTGACTACGTAGTCGCGCATGAGCTCGCGCATTTGCGCGAGATGAATCATAGTCCGAGGTTCTGGCAAACCGTGGAGTCGATTTTTCCCGAGTTTCGCGAGGCCAGGAAGCAACTCAAGCAGCATCCGCCGGAGATGGTGCCGGGGATGTGAGGGAAACACGCTCGAGGCGGAACTCACTCAACGCATTGACCAACGGCTCACAGCAGGCTTGAAATTAGGAAGAGTATTATTGAATTGCGACGGTGCCGTGTGACATGTTAACGGCTGTCTTCTTCGTTAACGGGTGTCGCAATGATTTATATCTATCGGCTGGCAAATCTGCTGTTTCGTTTGCGCGTACCATTTCTGCCCTGGATTCTAAAGATAATAAACCGGGTGCTCTTCTCCGTATCCCTGCCACCTTCCGTGCAAGTCGGAAGGAATGTGACGTTTGGCTATCAGGGACTCGGGATCGTCGTTCATAAGAACGCACGCCTAGGATCCAATGTCATCATTTCACCAAACGTCGTCATTGGCGGCAAAGGGAAAGGACAGCCCGGTGCGCCGGTCATCGAAGACGATGTGGTAATCGGCGCTGGAGCGTGCGTTCTTGGTGCAGTTCGAATCGGCCAAGGGGCTGTAATTGGCGCAAATTCGGTCGTGCTTGCAAACGTGGCGCCGCATACAACCGTCGCCGGCATACCGGCACGAGAAGTTGGGCAGAAGTCCAAATTGACCTGAGCATTCGAGTCTCCAAATGCACTCTGAATGCACACTACTTCGACAAGAAGCGTTTAACGGTCACATTTCCAAAATAGAGCGTTCGAACGCTCACGTCCGATGGCCTCGATTGCCACCACCATTTGTAGATGCCTATCTTCAAATACGCGTCGCGATCATTGGCATAGGCGTTCCCACACTCATCGCAGTGAACGACAGTTGCGCCATCCATGAGCAGATCGGTTATAGCATTCGCGCCTGTGTGATTCGGCCGATAACGCAACTGCCAATGGACGACCTTTCCCCTGTCGGCAGCCGGATCGCCAAATACGAACACACGCGGCGCAACCTTGGCAGCACTACGGATCTCGACTTGATAGCGTCCATCCACAAAGCGAATGGAGAATGGCGGGGGCCCAAGCCCGCCCTCTGGGCCCTGCAGAATTTGGATGATAAGTTCTGGTTGCAATGAATCGAACTGGTAGTCCAATGGTATCGACGTCGACCAGTCGATCTCATATAACGTGTCTGGCTCGAATCGGAAAATCCGGCCGAATACGATCTCTCCACGAGGAGTACCATTCGCGATGCTGCTGAAATCATCCGATCGACGAATGGACACTTGCAGTGCCGGTCCATGGAAGACCTGACTGTCCACAACAGAAATTGCGTTATGCGGAGCCTGAACATCTACACGGGGATCGATACCTTGCGCCCACGAACTGTTATACAACAGCTCGTATTCCTCTGCGCTTGCCGCCCCGTGCGAAACACCCGTCATAGCCAGTTGTAAAGACAGAAGCACGCCGATGCGAAATAAGATTCTTTTCATAGGACGTATCACGCAGCCGATCTGCGTGCCGCAGCAATCCGTGCCTTCACTACCATGACGGCGAATTTACTGTTCGTCACGAGGTACCGACGCCACATTCTGCGCGGCTCCTGAATGACTCGAAATAACCATTCCAGTCCCGCCTTCTGCATCCAAATCGGCGCCCGGCGGATTGCACCCGCAACGACATCGAAAGTACCGCCCACCCCCATCACGAAATCGACACCAAGCTGATCCTTCCAGCGATCGATGAATATTTCCTTCTTTGGCGAGGTGATTGCAACAAATAGAAGACGCGCACCTGATGTCCGAATTCTCTCGACTATTTTCTGCTCGTCGTCCCAGAAGTAGCCGTGATGAAAGCCGGCCACCTTTAGTGCCGGATAGCGTTCGGTCAGTACCACGGTTGCTCGCTCAACGATCTTTTCGGTACCACCAAGAAAGAAAACTGGAAAACTCCTTTCTGCTGACATTCGAACGAGACGCTCGAAAAGATCTACCCCGGCAACACGTTCTTGAACTGAGTGCCCCAAGAAACGAGCGGCCCAGAGCACGCCCATGCCGTCGATATTGATTAGATTGCAGCTACGAACCGATTCCGCAAGCCTGGCATCGTTTCGCATATTTACCAACTTTGCTACATTGACAACGACGTGCTGCGTGAATTGCCGTTTGCTTACGCGATCAGAAATACAACCCACCGTTTCATCCATCGTAGCAACGTCCATCGGACAAGAAAATAAATTTATTCTCTTCATTATTTACCCACCATAAACAGATCAGACAATACATGACAAACACGATTAAATTTATAGAATTAAATTTCAACCCTTTTTACGCATTCACGGTAAACAAAACTCAATTCATCCGCCATTTTCTCCAGAGTAAAGTGAGCCATATAGCGTTGGCGCGCAGCTTGACCAAATTGCAGTCGAAGTTCGGGATCATCGATTAATGCCAGAATTGCATCAGCCAATGCCATTTCATTATCTGGTGGAACCAAGATGGCTTCCACACCACTACGCACCGCATCGACAACACCCGGAATTGAGGTCGACACAATCGCCAAGCCGTGCGCCATTGCCTCCAGAATCGCAACAGAAAATCCTTCATTTCTTGAAGGCAACACAAAAATATCGGCTTCATTGAGAATGGAATCCTTCCTCTCTCCGCCGATCCAGCCCCCATATGTAACTACGTCACTTAAGCCGCGATCTACTAAATTCCTCTCAAAACTGGAAACGTCTCCGCTTCCATATATTGAAACCGAAAATTTTCCGAAATCTGGCGCGAGAATTTTGATTGCGTCCAGTAAAGTTGGTATGCCCTTCGCCACTGATAGCAGCCCGAGAAACACAATTTTGACGCGGCTTGCATGCCACTCCTTCCCAGGAATCTCTCCCCGCAGTGGGTCGTCAATTCCGTTGTAGATCAATATGCATTGATCTGCCGAAACTGCTCCGGTCTGCAAGCCAAGATTGCGCATATACTGAGAAATTACGACCACGCGCGCCGAATTTCGTAATACCAGGCGCACGAACAATCTGTTCAGGCCCTTCGCAATCAAATATCGATCAAAGAATGCACCATTGTGAACCTGAAAAATATATGGAACCCCGGCAAGGTAGCAAATCCATGCGAATATCGCCTTTCGAATCAGTGAACCTTTGAGTGCGGTGTGAATATGAACAATATCGACCTCCGCCTTCAGTATGGCATTTAACACGTCGCCAATTGCCCGAAAAAATACACCAATTTTTACGAGCATACGCTTATTGTCAGACCGTGTTGTACTTATGAACTGGAGTGAAATACCTCTATCTCCGAACGAAGCAGCGCTTTCTCCCATCGCACAAAGCAATGACGCAATTCCACCACGAGCGCCACGGTCGGGGCCGATATGGAGCACTCGCAACTGCTTTTTAAGAGACATATTCATATTCCTGCAGACCGAACAATCTGCGACTCTTGTCTCAATCGTTGTGCAGGCCGCACCGAACTTCTCTTCGTGCTCTGAACACAAGCAGCCGCCCATGAGAAGACAACGCAGAGATATAGTGCTGGAGTTTTTGTCACCAGCGAGTTATTTGTTAACGCAGTCATGAGGAATACAATGAAAATTATATACACAATACGGCTAGGCGCTTCGCCCCATGATTTCGACAATTTCCTCGCGACAATCCAAAAACACAAAAATATTAACAATGTGCACGCAAGGCCGAACATGAAAATATACGCAACAAGGAAATTCTCGATAACATTAACGTTTTCCTGCCCCATGATTATCAAAACTTGGTCTGGCCCAGTTCCAACAATCAAGTTACTCCAGTTCAAGCTTTGGAGCATTTGTATGGACTGGAGACGCACACCGGAACTATCATCGTAAGCTCCAACGTTTGCAATCCGATCGCCCAGCGCTCCAGAAAAAAATATCCACATCAATATAAAAATAGCAACCGGCCCACCAGTCATTACAGTAACCAGCCTACTGGGCGATGCCATTCCAAATCGAATCAACCATAAAATATTTACCAAAAGATAAAAAGCGACTGCACCTCTAGCACCAAATGCTGATAAGGCACCAATGGTGCCAATAAATATAAAGACTGAAATTTTTTTCGCCACACTTATCTGCAATGAAACTGACACGACCACCAGAACCAATGCATTATTCAGCGGATGCCCGTGGAGCGCCGTCGCACGAAAATAACTTCCATACCAAGTATCGACCGGAATGAAATTGATTTTTGCCACGACCTCTATAACAGCCATCACACATTCCACGACAACGAAGGCAAACCCCATCTGCAAGACACGTTTCGCGACCCTTTCGCTCAAGAAAGGAACTATCGCCGCCACCCAAAGCGCGGAGACAAGCGTATCGACAGCGAACCCCAATGACTGGCGCCCACTTCCAAATGATCGAAGAATGAGCACCGCAATCACCAATACAGAACAGATGATGGGCACACGAAATCGCTTGTCGAACATTCGCGAACGGGTTGCCCCAAGAGGCATGGCAAGAAGAATGGTCGCAATCAGAGTGGTCAGTACGTACGGGTGAATTTTCATGCCCGATACGCTCTCATCACCCGAATAATTCAATCCCAAATAGTTGAGTGCGGCTCCGCTAACGAATAATGCGAACATTACCGCGCAAAGGAACAAAACAGAGACACACTTAGAGCGAGAAACCCTCATGTGCAACATCCGGTTTTGGCGGCAGGCACTTTGCAGACCAGTTCCGAAAGACCAACCTGCTCCAGGTAATGATCTCCGATCACATCAAGTGAGAACTCCCTAGCTCGAGCAATCTGCGCTTTGGGATCGATCGAGGAGGTCAAGGTTTCAATAATCGCGCTGGCAAGCTCGTGCTCGTCGTTCACTGCGACGAGATGGCCGTATTTACCGTCCTCGAGAATCTCCTCAGGACCATGCGGACAACGCGTCGAAACTACGGGCAAGCCAAAAGACAAAGCTTCGACGATAACGTTTCCGAAGCCTTCCCGTCGGGAAGAGCAGACAAAGAGGTCCGCATTGCGGTAGAGGCTACGGACATCGTTGGTAAAACCACGCAAGCTAATGGAGCCAGATAAGCCAAGGTCGTCGACCAACTTCTGCAATCTTTGCCGGCTCGGGCCTTCCCCCGCAATTAACAGTTTGACGTCGCCCATTTTTGACCGAATTCGGTTGAACGCCCCAATGAGCACGTCAAAACCCTTATCGTCACAGAGTCGTCCGACGGCCAAAATTGTCTTTTCCACTTGAGTATCGTCACGTGCATCAAGATCCGCATCGGGGATAAAGCACGGGTTGTATATGACAGCGATCTTCTCGCCGATATCTCCAGCAAGCGTTCGCCGCAGATCGTTCGCCACGCCTTGTGACACAGCGATAATGGCATCGCTCTTCTGGTACAGATAGCGCCTCAGGAGCCACTTGAATCTGCTCATGGCCCCACCGCCATGCTCTCCGACGACGGTCAGATGCTCGCTCAATACTAGTCGGACCTTCTTCTTGCCGCCGAAACTCGCAAACAGGGATATCAGATTCGCGTAAGGCAAAAACGACAATACGGCGTCCGGGCTTCGGTGCCGGATGAGCTTTCTGAACTCCATCAACCTTCCTAAATGCCCGGCTTTTCTTGCCACAATAATTTTGACTCCGTCAGGCAGCACGTAGGCATTCTGTTCCCTATGAACGAAAAATACCGTCGAGACTCCCTTCGTAACAAAGTGCCGGGCGATCTCCACCGCCACCCGTTCCGCACCACCGCCAAGCAGGTTAGGAATGTGAAAGATTACCTCTCGATCTTGAGTCATAGCTTCCCTGCAATTGCAAACCGAACTGAACCGATATTTCCGCCAAGGTACAAACCTGCAAACAAGGCGATACCAATCACCGTGGAAAAGCAGGTAACCCATATGCTCGAGTAAGAAAGGTGATTCAAAGCCACCCGAGAAAAACTACCGCACAATATCGCAGTACCAGAAATTGCAAGAAGAAGCATGCAATCTTTCACCACTTTGCTCATGTCCACCAGTTTTCTGGCAAATGTGGCACTCGCAATGAGTGAAAATACGTTAGCGACTAAAAGCCCCACTAACACGCCATGCAGGCCAGCGAAACGTGCTCCGCAATAAACAGCGCACGCAGCTATGCAGAGCGTCGAGATATTGATGGACATTAAGGCCTTCGTTCTTGCGTGGAGGTGATACGCCTGATCAAAAAAATGTGTTCTAAATGCACCAATCACGGCAATCGCCAGCACAGGAAGAACGAGAGGCTGTGCCGCGACACCAATCGCGCGCCCCAACAGCAAGGGAAGCGTGAGGTCGCGGGAAAGGAAAATCGTCACGCAAATGGCGAGCATGCCCGCCAGCATCAACATACCTATCTGAGTATGAAGCGTCTTGTGACCAGACTCAGAACGACGCTTGCGTTCTCGAAGCAACCAAGGGTATGAAGGTGTCACAACAAGAAGACACGATGCCGCGATTGCGTTTGCGAGTAATCCACTCGTCGCGGCATAAATACCGACCACTCCTGTGTTCTCGAAAGCGGCCAGAATGGGCCTGTCGATACGCGTAAGCGCAGTCGTTGCCAAAAATACGGGTATGAGAGGTAGGCCATACCGCAACATCTTTCCTAGCAGAGCTTTATCAAAATGCGCTCGCCAGAATGCACCAATGTGGTCGTATCCACAGATCACGGTCTGCAGAATGAAGACGAATGCGGTCGCATACAATGTCAACATCATTGAATGAGTTACGGACCACGCGGCAATTCCAGCCGCTGTTGCGCCGACCGTAAGCAGTAACGATGCCAGTGCGTATCGAAGTATCGCGCCTGCTGCGCGGGCGATTTCCTGCGTGTACAACGCGGCACTCTTTGCAAGCGCAACTGCGGCAACGGCCGCGAATTCCATGTGCAGTCCGTCGCTCGCGAGTACCGCGATCAGCCATCCAGTGCCTCCAATCACTGCAATGGCGATACCCGTCAAATGACTCGTAACGAGATAGGAGTCGGCCTCCTGCTGCTCCGATGGATTCCAGTACCGCACGAGAGCAAGCCGATGCCATTGGAAGCAAACTCCCTGAAACGCCTCCACGAGCGCGAGGTAGACCGCCAGCCGGCCATAGATCTGTGGGCCGAGCATCCGCGCGTATATCGTTAGCGACAGCACGCCACCGATCAGCGACATACCATAGCCGATCGTCAGCCCTAAACCCGCTCTAGCCACGCGCCAATACCCCACGCGTATCAATCACCACCTTCGCCTGCAGGCGAATCGGATCGACTTGTTTGAACGGGAAGTGATCGACGAGAATCACAATCACATCGGCTTCTGCCAACGCTGTGCGCAGATCGCAAAGGCGCAGCGTGCGCTCCAGTTCTGCTGGCAGTTCGCGAATATTCGGTTCGACGGCCACAACCTGTCCCGGGAAGCGCTGACCAAGCTACTTCGCAATCTCGACTGCCGGACTTTCGCGCAGGTCGTCGATATTCGCCTTGAACGCAAGTCCCAGACACGCGATAACCGGCTCGCGGAATCGCTTCGCGGCGCGTTCCACACGTTCGATTACCCAATGGGGCTTGCTGTCGTTCACATTGCGCGCAGCGAGAATGAGGCGCGCCTGCTCCGGTGCCGAATCCACTATGAACCACGGATCCACGGCGATGCAATGTCCACCCACGCCCGGCCCCGGTTGCAGAATGTTCACGCGCGGATGGCGGTTCGCAAGCTTGATGAGTTCCCACACGTTGATGTCCAGCCGGTCGCAAATCAGCGAAAGCTCATTGGCAAACGCGATATTCACGTCGCGGAACGAGTTCTCGGTGAGCTTGCACATCTCTGCCGTACGAGCATCCGTGACGATGCATTCCCCACGCACGAACACCTGATAGAGTTCGCGCGCCGCTTCGCTACAACGGACCGTCATGCCGCCGATCACGCGGTCGTTCTCGACCAGTTCGCGAATCACATGGCCCGGCAGCACGCGCTCGGGGCAATGCGCCACGCGTACATCCGATGCATCGCCAACCTGTTGCGGAAAGCTCAAGTCCGGACGCATTTCGGCCATCCATTCGGCCATCTTTGCAGTCGCGCCAACTGGCGAAGTCGATTCGAGCACGATCAGATCGCCCTTTTTCAGCACCGGCGCAACCGCGCGGCTTGCGGCCTCGATGTACGAAAGATCAGGCTTATGGCCATCCGAAAACGGAGTGGGGACTGCAATAAGGAATGCGTCCGCAGGCTCCGGAGTCGTGGTAGCCCGCAAATAGCCCTGCGTCACCGCAGCGTGCACAAGCATGTCGAGCTCCGGCTCGACGATGTGAATTGCGCCGCGATTGATGGTGTCGACTGCATATTGATTCACATCGACGCCAATCACTTTCTTGCGCCGGGCGGAAAACGCCGCCGCCGTCGGCAAACCAATGTAACCGAGCCCTACAACAGAAATCGTTTCGAAGTTCATGACAGTTGTGCCTTGATTAGTCGTTGCTTTCACGCCGCGCGAGGCGTGGCAATCCCACGAGCCCTCAGCGCATCCGCAATGCGGTCGCATGCTCGTCCATCTCCGTATGGGTTGTCGCCGCGGCTCATTGATACATACAAAGCTTGATCGTTCAGCAGTCGCGAAACGCCCTCGACGATCGCCCGCACTTCGGTTCCGACGAGTTGCACGACACCCGCGCCGACCGCCTCTTGGCGCTCGGTCGTATCGCGCATCACAAGCACCGGCTTGTGTAATGAGGGGGCCTCTTCCTGAATACCGCCCGAGTCGGTCAGGATCAGATGCGCGCGGTCCATCAAGCTCACGAACGGCAAGTAGTCGAGCGGTTCGATCAAGTGGACATTGGCGATGCCGGTGAGCAGGCGATTCACCGGCTCGCGCACGCTCGGATTCAGATGCACGGGATAAACGATGTCGACATCTGGGTAGGCGTGTGCCAGTTGTGCGAGTGCTGTACAAATGCGCTCGAAACCGTCACCAAAGCTCTCGCGACGGTGCCCTGTGACCAGCACCGTCCGCCGCCCTGCGTCCAGCGTTGGTAAAACTCGTTGGGCCTCGGCGCGCAAAGGCGCGTCGCTGGCAAGGCGCGCACGCACGTGAAGCAATGCATCGATCACCGTGTTGCCGGTCACTACGATCGAGCCGCCGCTCACGCCTTCGCGCAGAAGGTTCTGACGGGCGCGCACCGTCGGTGCGAAATGGAGTGCCGCGAGCGCACCTGTCAGCTTGCGATTCGCCTCCTCGGGCCACGGTGAAAGCAGATTGCCGGTGCGCAATCCCGCCTCCACGTGTCCGACAGGAATGCGTCTGTAGAACGCCGCGAGCGTCGCCGCCATCGTCGTCGTGGTGTCGCCGTGCACAAGTACCATGTCCGGTTGCACGCGCTCCAGCACATTGCTCATGCCGGAAAGAATCGAGGTCGTTATCCCGTACAGGTCTTGACCGCGCTTCATGACGTTCAGATCGAAGTCCGGCTCGATATCGAAGAGCGCCAGAACCTGGTCGAGCATCTCCCGATGCTGCCCGGTCACGCATACCTTGCAGTCGATATCCGGGTCGCGCCGCAAGCGTTGCACGAGCGGAGCCATTTTGATTGCTTCTGGCCTCGTCCCAAACGTTAGCAGTACTTTTTGTTTCATTTTTTATGATCTCGTATGGCCCACCTCATATAGGCAGGCTTCCCCAACGTTAGTCGGACTTCTTCTGATATTCGGAATACGCGCCGTAGGTCGCCCCGCGTTGGGGCACGTCGGTCAGCAGCACGCCATCCACGGCAACGCCGGCACTGGACAGATGCCGCGTCGTTTCCCTGAGTTCCGCCGCCGAATGGCGACCGTGACGCACGACCATCAGCGCGGCACCGGCCACCTTGCCGATGAGCACAGGATCAGTCACCGCAAGCACCGGGGGCGAATCGACAATGACCATGTCGTAGACTGCGGCAAGCGATTGAAGCACTGCCGCAAAGCGCTCGCGCAGCAACAATTCGGACGGACGATTTGGCATCGCCCCCGCCACCATGACGTCAAGGTTCGGCAGCACCTCACGCTGAATGACCTCGGCGGGATCACTGCCTGTCAACACCTCCGAGAGCCCGGGTTTGCCGCTGATCGAGAAATATGAATGAATGTCCCCGCGCCGCATGTCGGCGTCGATCAGCAAGATGCGCTTGCCGGTCGAGGCGAGCACTGCCGCGAGATTCACGGAGACGAACAACTTGCCTACGCCCGGCCGCGGTCCGGTGACCATGACGATGTTGTTCTCTGGCTTGAGCACGCCGAATTGCAAAGCCGTGCGCAAGCTACGCAGTCCTTCGACCGCAACATCGTCCGGGAAAACGGCTGCAAGCACACCCGGCTTGGACGGATTACGCCGCACGGACTGTTCGAGCGCGAGTTGCTTGTCGCTGTGGGAAATGATGGCGTAGACAGGAACCTCGATGGCGTGCTCGATTTCCGCCGGGCTTTCCAGACCGCGATTGAGCATGCGTCGGCCCAGCGCGAAAACACAGCCGACCAGCAGACCCAGCGCGGCAGCAAGCGGAATCACGAGAAGCTTCTTGGGGCGCACAGGCTTCTCGGGTACAACGGCGAAGTCGACCGTGCGCACGTTGCCGAGCTGGCCCGCCTTCAGCACTCGCAATTGCTGCGTGCTATCGAGCAATTTCATGTAAAGGTCGGTGTTGACCTTCACATCGCGCATGAGACGCAACGCTTCCTGCTGCGTCTGCGGCATACCACTCACCTGGCTCTCGTACTGGTCCTGCTGGCGCTCCAGTTCGGCGATGCGCGCATCGACAGCCGCGACGGCGGGGTGCGAGGGCGTATAACGCTGCACAAGATCGACACGTTGTTGCTGAAGTTCGGTAAGACGAGTCTTCGTATCCACCACGGCTTGCAACAGGAGCTTGCCTTGAGCGTCCAGGTCGATGGCGCCGGTTTTCGTACGAAATGCGTTGTAGCGCGCCTCCGACTGGTCCAGATCGGCGCGCAATTGCGGCAACTGATCGCCGAGGAAAGTCAGCATCTGCTGCGCCTGCGCCGATTTGCGATCGACGTTACGCTGCACGTACAGGCTCGCGATCATGTTGATCGTTGCCGTGATGCGCCGTGCGTCCTCGCCATCCAGCTTGACGCCGATAATGCCCGACTGTTTCGTCTTTTCCGCTATATCAAGCTTCTTTTGCAGATCCTCGACTGTTTGCTGAGTCGAAAGGCGCTTGAGGTCGAAGCGCGTGCCAGGTCTGGCCACGAGCGACGCCACGGTCAGGCTAACAGGCCCCTCTGCCGTCGTGCCTCGCGCTGTTTCGCCCACGTGCGCGCGCAGTACAACATCGCCGTCTGGATCGATCAATTCGTAACGCTCGCCGTCGAGCGTGCGCAGCTTGAATATTTCCTCGCGCAGTACATCGGGTACCTCGAACCGCGACACACCAATGCGCTCGCCACCCCACGCATAGCTTCCCAGACCAAGAAGCGGTTTGGCCAGCCCGGCGTCACCCGCCGAGCGCCTGGCAACGGCCTTGCCAATCAGCGGAAAATAATGCGGCTTTGCACTCACATCCAGATGCAGTCGGTTCACCGTCTCGCCCACCACCATGCGCGAACGGATCAATTCGATTTCCGCATCGGCGGTGGCCTTGTTCTGAAACAACGACGCGAGATCGCCCAGCTTGTCGTTGATCGAGCCGGTACCGGAATCGTCGTCCACCTGAATGACGGCATCCGCGCGATAGACCGGCGTCCCGAGAAAGGCGTATGTCGCGCCGAGAAGAAGCACGCACGCCGCCACGATCGCAATCAGTTGCCAGCCTTCGTGAAGGATGCCGAAGATCTCGGAAAGGTCAATTTCATCGTCGTCCGGCTGCTCGACCGAACGGTTTTGCTTTAAAAGAGTCATGATTCAGTGAGCCAGTCGTGCCAACACGCCGCGCCAATACGCGACGCCGTGCTCGATTTGCGCGAATGTCAGTTCAAATGCCATGCGATGGCGGCGATACGGATCGACGACGTCGACGCCATCGTTCTCGGCAAGCCGGTAGACCTTGCCTCGTGCATACGGCCACGCGTGCTCGATCTGCTCGCGCTGGACCTTCGTCATCGCCAGAATGAGGTTGGCGGTACGTACCTGCTCGTCCGTAAGCGCCGTAGCGACGTGCTCCTCAAGCGAGACGCCGCGCTCGCGCGCCATTTCGAGAATGATCGGATCTGCCCCCTGCCCCACGAGTGCGCGCGTCCCTGCCGAGCTAAAGCCGATATCGGGCAACGCCTGCGCTAGCAGGGCACACGCCAACGGACTGCGACAGATGTTGCCTTCGCACACAACCAGAACGCGATCGATCATTTCGCCACCAATCCCGCAGTCAAGCCCGCATTAATAGCCGGAATCAGCAGTGTCAACACACGGTTGAAGCGGACGAGGCCGTTGCCATCCACATACACCACATCCTTGGGCTGCAGATCGAACTCCTTGGCGACAAGCATGGCCACTGGCGAACGCCCGTCGAGATGGAACACCTGGGGCGTGCCGCTCAGCGATCCGCGAATCACGAACATTTGCGCGGCATCGGCGGTCGACGAGTTGACGCTGCCAGCCTGCGCGATGGCATCCGCCAGCGTAATGCGCCCCGTGCGGCGCGGTATGGCGGAGATCGGCTTGTTGACTTCGCCCATGACGTAGACGTCGTTTTCGTCACGCGCGATCACACGCAGCAGATCGCCGGGCTGAAGATAGAGTCGCGACGGACTCACGCCGCTCGCCAGCATCTGCGTCAGATCGATGTGATGGGATGTGCCGCCACGCACGAGCAGGAGGTCGCTCTGATCGGCGGTATCTGCGAAGCCACCGGCGCGCGAAACCGCCTCGTACAGCGACATCGGCACGTCGTTCACGGCGACAACGCCCGGGTTGCGTACTTCGCCGTCGACGTACACTTCGTGTGCACGGTAGGACGCCATGCGCACGGTCACCTGGGGTTTGACGAAATAGCGAGCGAGCGCGGCCGTCAGGCGGCGCTGCACCTCCTCCACGCGCAGTCCGGCGACGTGCATCGTCCCCGCATAGGGGAACGACAAGTCGCCGGCCTGATCCACCACGAAGCCCGAGGACGGATCGCCTGGACGCGTGGATGCCTGCGACTGGCTCGTACCCATGGCCGCCGCAATTTCCGGGTGATCCCACACCACGATCTGCAGCACGTCGCCCGCGCCAACGGTATAGGGTTGCGGCGCGGCGGAAAGCAGCTTGACCTGTGCCTGCTGCCTTTCGCGGTGAGCTTCCTGCACATGCCTCACGAGCGCAACGTCCAGCTCCGTGATGGCCACTTCCGGCGTGGCAGCGGTAGCGTCGGCAACGCGCGTCGCGTTTGTGCCGTTCACTGCGGCACTGGATGATGTATCGGTCTGCGCGGCACCATCCACGGGCTGCATCGCGCGGGTCGACATCCGCATGCCCGGCGCCACCCCGCACGCGGCGAGCGCCAAACACATTGCGACGGCCGCACTCACACAGGAGATACGAACGGCTCGCTGGCGGCACGTGTTGCGGTGCGCGGGGGCGGACGGTTTTTTCAATCGTTTCAACACTTCTGCGTTCCGGCTAATCAATAAGCATTGCGATGAACCAGTCCCTTGAAGATCGTCGCGACGACGATCCGCATGTCGAGCCCGAAGGACCAGTTGCTGAGGTAATAAAGATCGTGTTCGACGCGGCCTTGCATCTTTTCGATGCGGTCAGTTTCGCCGCGGAATCCATTCACTTGCGCCCAGCCGGTGATGCCAGGCTTGATGCGATAGCGATGGATATAGTTGTCCACGATGTCCTGGTAGAGCGTGTCGTGCTCGATGGCGTGCGGCCTAGGTCCCACGACGGACATCTCGCCGCGCAGCACGTTGAGGAACTGCGGCAGTTCGTCGAGACTCGTGCGGCGCAGGAACGCACCCACGCGTGTGATACGCGGATCGCCACGCGTCGCCTGCTTGACCACGCCATGGGTTTGCGCATGTATCCGCATGCTGCGGAACTTGTAGATGCTGAAAACCTTGCCGTTGGCGCCCTTGCGCCGCTGCGTGAAGAGCACGGGCCCACGCGAAGTCAGCTTCACGGCGAGCGCAATGACGAGCAGGAGCGGCGAGATAGCCAGCAGCACGAAGCCGGCAAAGGCGCGGTCGAAGACCTCCTTCTGCGCAAGCGCTGCCGACGAAATCGGCGAGCCGACAAGATTGATCGCCGATGTGCCGCCGAGATTCATCATTTCGCCCTCGAAAAGCGCGAGACCGCTGACGTCGGGAATAAAGCGGATGTTGATGAGATCGTTGCGAAAGAGCTCGGTAAACGCGAGGATCGTTCTTTCTTCGGAAAGCGGTAGCGCGAGCCATAGCTCGTCGATGGCGTAGCGCCGCACATAGGCAGCGAAGCCCGTGCGGTCGCGAAACGTCGGCACCGCGCCAGGCGGCTCGCCGAGATCCGGTCCCGTGTCAAAGGTCGTGGCGACGTGGTAAATCGAATCGGGCGTCGTTTCCACCCTGCGCAGCAGTTGACGACAATGCGTACCGGTACCGACGATCGCAACCGTTCTGTGGCTTGTCGTCTGATCTGCGCGCCGCAATCTGAGTGCGGAATCCAGCAGCCGGCATGCGATGAGCCCAAGGCCGGAGACGAGTGCCCACGCGGAGAACCATTCAAGTGATGGCAGGTATGGCCGGTGCATCATGGATGCGATCAACGCAGCGCAGGCGAGCGCAAAGGACCAGACGATCCCGGGCACGCAAACACAGCGCCAGAGCAGATGCGCGCGGGCTGTGCGGTACATCCCAAAGGGAGGAAACACAAGCAATGCGACCAACAGCGTAAAAGCAACGAGAGCACTGTCGTACCCGGCCTGCCCGGGCTCACCGTGGCCGGACATCGTGATCTGCGCCCCTGCGGCAATAATTAGCATGTCCAGCAAGCGCGCCAGAAGGCGGCCGCTGGAGGAAGGGGCACCATCCTCAGTTTGAACAGGCAAGTTCATGGCATTTCCTTCGGATGTCCGTGTTCCCGCGCCAGAACACACGCGTGACAGCTTGACGGACCCGGCCGATTTGCAGTCCGAAGCAGACGAATCATTCGATGAAATTCCAACCACACTGGACACCTATACACATGACAGACAAAAGACTGCCTGGTTGAAAATAAACTTGCATTCCGTGCCTCGCTCTCAGACAATCCGAAGGTATTCACATGCTGACAGCCATCCGATTGCCAAGGTTGTCGAAGGTGGAATCCCCGCCCCTCTTTCACACGCGAGACACTTTCTCCGAATCGTTTTGTAGTTAGTTAATACCGGAGAGGAGAGTCTCGTCTGTCGGGCCATTCTCGTATATAGGAAGACTCCTAAATAGTTACGGAACGCAAAAGTCGAGCAGGGCAATCGCATGAAGCTCAAAGGCCCAGGATCTTCTGGCGGTACGGGTCGCTGGCGCTGGCTTTGAGTCTGCGGTTTTTCAGCCCGGCTTTCGTGGTCGTATCCCGTTTGAGCAGATTCAGCGCCATACGCCGCAGGATCGCAAAGTTCTGCGCCGCATTTTCGACCCGTACGCGGCATTGATCTATCTTCGCCGAAGGCCATGTCCAGCACCCAGTGCAGGCTGTTCTCGATATGCCAGTGCGCGCGCACCGCCTCGGCCGGCAGGCTGCTGATGTAGTAGCGCCGCCCGGTCGAAACCGAGGTGCCAGTTTCACGCGTTGACTAGATCATCACCACCGAGCGCAGCCCCGCCCAGCGCGCCGTTATCCTGCCCGGCCATGCGCTGCTGATGTCCTGCGCCACGCAGCGGCGCGTCTCGATGCGCCCGTGATCCTTGCCGCACTCCCGGTACTCGTCGAACGTGCCTGCATGCAGTTGCGGCCAGCGCTCGAGTGCCGCGAACACGCCCCGGACCAGCCCAGCCAGGGCAGACTGATTGTTCTTGACGGCCAGTACGTAGTGGGCCTGCGCCTGGACAATCTTGCGGGTAATCTGCGTCTGGCAACCCATCGCGTCGATCGTGACGATGGCGCCCTTGAGCAGCAGCGCGTCGAGCAATGCGGGAATGGCCGTGATTTCGTTGCTGTGGTCGGCCGTTCGCTGCTGTCCCAGCACCACGCCCAGGCCGCAGCCATACGCCGAGACCAGCTGGATCGCCCGCGCGCCGTCATGGTGTGAGCCGCGCACCGTCTTGCCGTCGATGGCCACGACCTGATCGTGCAGCACGGGACACAGCGGAGCCACCCAGCGCATGAAGCACGCCTCGAATTGCCGGGCATCGAGCGCAGCAAACACGCGGCCGAACGTATCGTGCGAAGGCACGCCGCTGGCCAGCGGAACATAGCGGCGCAGCCAGTCCAGTTTCGCTTCGGCCCACAACTGGATGGCGACCCGGCTATCGGCGCCCGGGAGAATCGCGCATATCGCCACCAGCAGCATGTCCTGCAGATCGTGCTGGCGTGCGGCTGCGCGGATCGCGCAATGCTCCAAAGGCTTCTTCGATGCTCAGGATCTCCTGCATGGGGCGTTCTCCGGGTAAAACCCGGAGTGAACACGTCATGGCGCGCGTTTACAACTTTTGTAACAGGCTCTTTTACATTTCATGCGATTGCCCTGAAAGTCGAGCGGTGCCGATGATGTCTCAAAATGTTCTACGAGGACTGGTCTTCAATTCATGGATCAACATTTAATCATTAATAAATTAGGATAACAAATCATTATCATAGACTTGTATCCAACACGATATACCGAATCGAACATGCAGGAGCTTTAGTGGTGGCGGGCGCTATCGAATTATTTCGAGTAGCGCTCGAATTTTCACGTGGTCTTCAGGCAAAAAATTTAAATTTGTACAAATCGCTCTTTATTTCACTTTTTATTGTCGAGCGCTTCGTTGAATGACAACCCAATCTGACAAACATAGCGTGGATATCAAAATAATCTGACATCCACACCCAAAGATCTTTTATTTCTTCTGAATAAACTCGATTTTATACCCATCCGGATCCGTCACGAACGCGATCACCGTCGTGCCGTGCTTCATCGGGCCGGCCTCGCGCACCACCGTGCCACCCTGCGCCTTGATCTTCTCGCAGGCGGCGTACGCATCGTCGACTTCCACGGCCAGGTGGCCGAAACCCGTCCCCAAGTCGTAGGAAGGCGTATCCCAATTGTGCGTAAGTTCGATCACCGTGCCGTCACGCTCGTCGGTGTAGCCGACGAACGCCAGCGTGAACTTGCCATCGGGGTAATCTTCGCGGCGCAGCAGTTTCATGCCGAGCAATTCGGTATAGAACTTGATCGAGCGGTCCAGGTCGCCAACCCGGATCATCGTGTGCAGAAGGCGCATCGTGTACTCCGTTTTGCCATCGTCAAAAACGCGACTGTACCAAAATCCCGCCGCCCCTGCCGGCGCCGGCAAGCCGCATCAAGAGTCGCACCAGGCAGGCCGCACCGATTTGCTCTAGCATGAATGCCATCCCAAAATGCCGGTGTCCGATGCAGGCAGTCACCGGCCGACATGGCTGACAATGGAAGGAAACAAAGGAGTCGATATGCGGATTCTGGTGGTAGGTGCGGGAGCGACGGGCGGCTATTTCGGCGGACGGCTTGCCGCCGCGGGACGCGATGTGACGTTTCTGGTGCGCGAGGCGCGCGCCGCCCAGTTGCATAAGGACGGCCTGGTGATCCGCAGTCCGCACGCCGGCGATCTCACGCTGCGCGATCCGCAGACCGTGACGCGCGAAGCACTCGAATCGCAAGGCGCACAGCCTTTCGATGTCGTACTGCTGAGTTGCAAGGCCTACGATCTCGACAACGCCATCGATTCGTTCGCGGCGGCCGTCGGGCCGCACACCGTCATCCTGCCGCTGCTCAATGGCATGCGCCATCTCGACGTGCTGCAGGCGCGCTTCGGTACGCAGGCCGTGCTCGGCGGCGTCTGTCTGATCGCCTCCACGCTCAACGACAAGCGCGAAATCGTCCATCTGAACGACGCACAGGCCATCACGTTCGGCGAGCTCGGCAACGGCGTTTCGCCGCGCGTGGAAGCCATTGCCGGCGCATTCGGCAACGCGGGTTTCAACGTCAAGGCCAGCGCGCACATCCTGCAGGAAATGTGGGAAAAGTGGGTGTTCCTCGCCACGCTCGCGGGCAGCACGTGCCTGTTTCGTGCGCCCGTGGGCGTCATCGTCGCGACGCCCGATGGTTCGGCAACCGTCGAGCGACTGTTCGCCGAGTGCCGCGCGGTGGCCGCCGAGCACGGCCACGCGGTACGCGACAGCTTCCTCGAGCGCTCGCGGGCGATGCTGTTCGCCACGGGCTCGACGCTCACGGCCTCGATGCTGCGCGACGTGCAGAACGGCGCGCGCATCGAGGCCGATCATATTCTCGGCGATCTGATCCGGCGTGGCGGCGCAGCGCAGCGCGCATCGAGCGAGCTCTCGGTGCTGCGGATCGTCTACAGCCAGCTGAAGGCGTACGAGGCGCAACGCGCGGAAGCGGCCTGAGTCCATCGAAGCGGAAGCAGACGGCAGTGCCGTCCCGCCTCCTTTAGGTCGCTTGCCGCTGCGTCGACGGCTCTTACGCCGCCGACGCGCCCCCCAGCGCCTGAGCGACACGCACGTACTCCGCCACCGGCACGTCTTCGGCGCGGCGCGCGAGATCGAAGCCGAGCGCGTCGAAATCCACGCGCGCGCGATAGTCGCCCAGCGTGTTGCGCAGCATCTTGCGGCGCTGCGAGAACGCCGCTGTCACGAGCTCGCCGAGAATCGCCTCGTCCACCTGCGGCAGTTCGTGCGGCGCGTACGGAATCATGCGAACGATCGCCGAATCCACCTTGGGCGGCGGCTGAAACGATTCGGGCGGCACGTCGAGCAGCTTGTCGATCACGTAGCGATGCTGAAGCATCACCGTGAGGCGGCTGAACGCCTTGCTGCCGGGCTCCGCCACCATGCGCTCGACCACTTCGTTCTGCAGCATGAAGTGCTGGTCGATCACGCGCTCCGCGAAGGTCGCGAGATGAAACAGCAGCGGGCTCGAAATGTTGTACGGCAGGTTGCCGACGATGCGCAGCGTGGGCTTCTCGCCCGGCGCCGCGAGCGTGCCGAAGTCGAACGCAAGCGCGTCGCCCGCATGTAGTTCGAGCAGCGGCCCGAATTTTTTGGTGAGGCGCGCGATGAGGTCGCGGTCTAGCTCGACCGCATGCAGCGGCGCTTCGGGCGTGGCGAGGCGCTCGATCAGCGGCTCGGTGAGCGCGCCGAGACCTGGCCCGATCTCGACCATGCGTTCGCCGCGCTGCGGACGAATGACGTCGACGATCGAGTCGATCACACCCGTGTCGACGAGAAAGTTCTGGCCAAAGCGCTTGCGCGCGAAGTGGCCCTGGTGCTGTCTGCTGCTGTTGGACATCCTGGTCAAGTCAATGGGCCAATCAGACAGCGCGCCGGTGGCGCGCCATCGAAACGGCAGTGTCGATGGCGGCGATCAGGCTGCCCGCGTCGGCGCGGCCGGTGCCGGCGAGATCGAGCGCGGTGCCATGATCGACCGAGGTACGCACGATCGGCAGGCCCAGCGTCACGTTGATGCCTTCGCCGAACGTCGCGTATTTCAGGACCGGCAGGCCCTGGTCGTGGAACATCGCCAGCACGCAGTCGGCCTCGTTGAGGTAGCGCGGCTGGAACAGGGTATCGGCGGGATACGGGCCGCGCGCGTCGATGCCCTCGGCCGTGGCTTGCGCGAGCGCCGGCGAGATCACGTCGATCTCCTCGCGCCCCAGGTAGCCGTTCTCGCCCGCGTGCGGATTCAGACCCGTCACGAGGATGCGCGGCGTGGGCACGCCGAAGTGGTGACGCAAGTCGTGATCGACGATGTGCAGCGTCTCGAGCAGACCATCGATGGTCAGCGCGGCCGACACGTCCTTGAGGGGCAGATGCGTGGTGGCGAGCGCGACGCGCAAGGGCCGCGCGCCGGTGCCCGCGAGCATCATGACCACGCGCGGCGTCTTCGTGCGCTCAGCCAGGTATTCGGTGTGGCCGGTAAACGGCACGCCGGCGTCGTTGATCGTGCTTTTTTGGAGCGGCGCGGTCACGATGGCGTCGAATTCCTGCGCCAGCGCGCCATCGATGGCACGGTCGAGCATCGCGAGCACATACGGACCGTTGGCGGCGTCGAGCTTGCCGGCTTGCGCCGGTGCGGCAAGCCCAATGTGCTCGACGCTCACGTGCTGGCCCGCCAGCACTGCGGCCCAATCCACGTTGGCCGCCGCAGCGCGCGTCTGGATGAGCGTCTGGTCGCCGAGCACCACGAATTGCGCGTCGGGCCAGTGCGCCGAAGCGCCTGCGAGCGCCGCAGCCGTGAGCTCGGGGCCGACGCCAGCCGGCTCGCCGGTCGTGATGGCGATTCGAACCGGCCGCGGCCCCCGCGGCGCAGCAGATGAGGAGGCGGGGACATTCACGGCGCGGTTCCTTTCAGGGTGGGTCAGTGCTGTTGCGGCGGGGTCAGACCGCTGATCTTGTAGTCGACGTAGGCGCTGTCACGCAGTTGGCGCAGCCAGTCGGCGTAGGCCTGCTCCGCCTTGCGCTGGCCGATCGCCTGGCGCGCGAGGTCCATCTGCTGCGAGATCGAGCCTTCCGCTTCGCGGCGGCCCAGCACCTGGATCAGGTGGTAGCCGTATTCGGTGCGTACCGGGTCGCTGATCTGGCCGTCCTGCAGCGTGTTCATGGCGCGCTCGAATTCGGGCACGGTTTCGCCCGGGCTGATCCAGCCAAGGTCGCCGCCTTGCGAGGCCGAGCCGTCCTGCGAGTAAGTGCGCGCGAACTTGGCGAAGTCGCCGCCCGCCTCCACTTCCTTCTTGATCTCCAGCAGCTTCTGGCGCGCCTGCGGCTCGGACATGCCGTCGCCCACGCGCAGCAGAATGTGACGCACGTGCGTCTGCACGAGTTGCGGCGCCGAGGCGCTCGTGCCCTGGCCCTGCCGGCGCTCGACGAGACGGATGATCTCGAAGCCGTCATTCGTGCGGATCACCGAAGGATTGACTTCGCCCGGACGCAGCGTGGACGCGGCCGTCACCCATTCGGGCGGCAGCTTCGAGGGCGGCAAAAAGCCCATGTCGCCGCCCTTGCCGGCGTCGGGGGCCTGAGAATTCGATTTCGCAAGGCTCGAGAACTTGCTGCCCGACTCCGCCTGCTTCAGGAGATCGTCAGCCTTCTTTTGCGCGGCTTCGATGTCGGTCTCCGGCGCGTTCAGCGGCGCCTTGATGAGGATGTGCTCGAAATGCAGGTCGTTCTGCTGGCCCGCGTTCGGCCCGCGCTGGCTCGCGATATAGTTCGCGACTTCGGCGTCGGTGACCGAGATCTTGCTGTCCACTTCCTTCTCGCGCAGCTTCGAGAGCGTGAGCTCAGTGCGCGCATCCTTCGTGAACGTGGTCCACGGCACGCCGGCCGCCTCGATGCGCGCGCGGTAGGTGGCGAGATCCATGCCGTTGGCCTGGGCCAGACGCTCGAGGGTACGCTGCACGGCGGCGTCATCCACCGAGATGCCGTCTTCCTTCGCCTTTTGCAGCTGAATGCGTTCGAGCACCATCTGATTGAGCACCTGCGCCCGCATTTGATCCATGGGCGGAACCGGCGCATTCTGCTGGTTCAGGCGGCGCGTGATGAGCCCGACACGGTTATCGAGCTCGCGCTGCGTGATCACGCCGTCGTTGACGACTGCGGCGATCGTGTCGGCAGTCTGGCCGCCGGCGGGCGCGAGCCCCTGCGCAAACGCCGGCGCGGCCGGCAACAGTCCTGCGACGACGAAGATACTCGCAGCGAACGCTGCCAGGCGAAGCTTTTTCATGATTCCCACAGATACTCCAAAGTTGGCGGGCAGCTTCGCCCGTCTCTATGCAACCGACCCCGCATTGCACCGGCTCGCGAGGCCCTGCGGCCGCATGCGCCGGCTCACACGTTATTGATAATCCGTGAAGCGCGACGGCAGCGGCGGTTGCCCCGGCGGCTGCGTATAACCCGGCACGCTGGCCTTGAACGCCGCGACCAGACCGTTGTCCACGTTCGACAGCCCCTTGAGCGTAAGCTGCGCGAGAAAACGCGTGGCCGAATTATTACCGCCCGTGGTGTTGATCCCGTTCGCATAGCGCTGGATGCCGACGCCGAGCGCCCAGCAATCCGCGTCGTACTGCATGCCAATCAGCCCATCGACGATCCGGTGGCCGTTCAGATCGTAGTTGAAGCGGCCCACAGCGTACACCCGATGCGAGAACGGCCATTGGGCCGAAATCAGAATCTGGTTGATGGGCTGGTTATCGAGCGTGCTGTCGTTCTCGCGCGTGTAGCGATAGGCCACATTGAGCACGCGGCTCGGCCCCGGGCTGTAGCCGAAGCCAACGCTCGCCTTCGTCAGCTGACCCTGGTCGGCATTATATTGGAACGCGGTTTCCGAAGCGAAACCACCCCCGATCTTCAGCGACATACCGGCAATCAGGTCCGAATGCGCTCCGCTCGTGTTCGTTTCGCCCGGCAGGAGCGTGACGCGCTGGTCGGTGAAATAGTACTGCTGCGCGATCACGAAGCGCGCGCGCTCGTCGCCCGTGGCCGCGTCGATGAAGCGCGTGGTCAGCGCCGCCGTGAGGCGGTTCGCGTCGGCGATGCGGTCGTTGCCGACGAAGGTGTTCGGCGTGAAGATCTCCGCGAGGCCGAAATCGGCATCAGCGGTGTCGAAAAGGGGCGCGAACTCCTGGTTGCGATACGGCGTGTAGACATAGTACAGGCGCGGTTCCAGGGTCTGGATGTAATCCGTGCCGAACAGATGGACCGAACGGTCGAACACGAGCCCCGTGTCGAAGCTGAAGGTGGGGACCGATTCGGTGAAGCTCTTGGGCGTGCCCGCGGGCGAACCCGTGCCGATGTTGCTCAGGTTGTAGTCCGCGAAGTGCCATTGCACCTTCGGCGTGACGAAGTAACCCGGCCCCGTCAGCGAGTACGACAGATACGGGTTGAAGACGACACGGTCGCCTTCGGTCGCATCCGCTGTCGTGATGCGAAAGCGCGAGTAGTCGGCTTCCATGCCGTAGTCGAAGCCGCCCACGTTGTACTTCGCGTACTTCACGTTGAGCTCGGGCTCGCGGCCGTACGGCGCGACCGACGGGTAGAGCGTCTGCCAGTGCTGATAGCGGCCGAGCACGGACCACGGCCCGTTGTTGTACGTGACGCCGGCTTCCTGCTGATACAGCGTCTGCGTGCCGTTCAGGAACTGGTTGGCAGGCGACGCCAGGTCTTCCGGATACGTGTTGTCCGAGACCTTGTTGTAGTAGATGTAACCGCCGAACCCGTTGCCGAAGTTCTGGTTGTGCTGGATGAACAGCGCGTAGCGGTTGGTCTTCGTGATCGCGTCATTGGGCAAGAACGTGCCGGTGATCGAACCCGAGTAGTTGGTCGAGAGATACCGGTAGGTGCCTTGCAGGAACACGCCGCGCTTCGAGATGATCTCGGGCGTGAACGTGAAATCGCGGTTCGGCGCGATGTTGAAGTAATACGGCATCGACAGTTCGACGCCGTTCGTCGAGCTCATCGAGAACGTCGGCGGCAGCAGGCCGCTGCGGCGTTCGCCCGAGAGCGGGAACGAGAACCACGGGCTCGCGAAAATCGGCACGTTCTGGAAGAACAGCACGCTGTTGTGCGCGACGCCTTCGTCGGCGCCCGTGTCGAAGTCGAACTCGGTGCCCTTGATGTACCAGGCCGGATTCGACGAGCACTGACAGGCCGTGTAGGTGCCGTTGGTGAGCACCGAACGCTCGTTGTCGAGCAGGTCCGCGCGTTCGGCGCTGCCCGAGCCGCCGGTGACCGAGAAGTGGTACTTCGGCGCGGGCATGAAACCTTCGTTCGCCTCGACCTTCAGGTGCGCCTCCGGGCCGGCGAACGTGGTGCCGCTCTGCTCGACGACGACATTGCCGTAGGCGTCGGCCATGTCGGTGTCTTCGTCATAGTGCAGCGCGTCGCCCTTGACGATGTTGGCGCCCTGGCGCAGCTCGGCCGAGCCCTTGACGGCGAGGTCGACGCCCGAGGTGCCGGTGGTCGAATCGCCGAGCACGAACGTGGCGGGCCGCTGGCCGGGGGCGTTCGTGTGGTCCTCGAGCTGCGGGGAAAGGCGCAGGCTCCACGCGTCGCCCAGCCGCTGGGGCTGCGCAGCGTCACCCGCGAGCTGGGCGTGGGCGAGCGCGGGCACGAGACCCGGCATGGCCACGAGCGCCGCGATGAGCCGCCGCTTGCCCGGCACGCCGTCGTCACTTTTGGAGATCGTCTGGAAAAACTGTCTGGGCGGCATGTATGGTTTTGGCGTATCGGCCCGATGGACTGGCGATAAGTGCGGCGAGCGAACCGTCATGCGGGCTTTGGCGCGAGTCGCGTCAAAAAAGTCGTGGGGTATTATATGGCAAGACGTTGATCCACTGATTTTGCCTCCGGTTTTCATGACCCTCACTGCCCCGCCTTCCCCGGCCGACGCCCGTCGCGACCTGCTCGCCGCCTGGCTCACTGGCCACGCAGAAAAATACGCACTCGATCTCGCCACGCTCGCCCCGGCCTCCGCCGACGCGAGCTTTCGCCGCTACTTCCGGCTCGCGAGCGCCGGCGCGCACGGCGCCACGCTGATCGCCGTCGACGCGCCGCCGCCCGAGAAGTGCCGCGAGTTCGTCCAGGTCGCGCAACTGCTCGAAACCGCCGGCGTGCACGTGCCGCGCGTGCTGGAGGTCGACCTCGACGCCGGCCTCATGCTCGTGACCGATCTCGGCACGGCGCCCTACCTCAAGGCGCTGACCGATGCGGGCCCCGGCCCGCAGGCGCGCGCGCTGATGCGCGACGCCATCGACGCGCTGATCCGTTTCCAGCTCGCTTCGCGCGAGGATGTGCTCCCCGCCTTCGACGAGGCGTTCCTGCGCCGCGAGATGGAGCTCATGCCCGAGTGGTATCTGGAGCGCCATCTGGGCCGCAAGGTCGACGAAGCCACGCGCGGCACGCTCGATCGCACTTTCGCGCTGTTGATCGCGAGCGCGCGCGCCCAGCCGCAGGTCTTCATGCTGCGCGATTTCATGCCGCGCAACCTGATGATCGCGACGCCCAACCCCGGCGTGCTCGACTTCCAGGACGCGGTCTACGGCCCGATCACCTACGACATCGCCTCGCTGTTGCGCGACGCGTTCCTGAGCTGGGACGAGGAGTTCGAGCTCGACTGCTTCGCGTACTACTGGGAGCGCGCAAAGAAGGCCGGGCTGCCCGTCGACGCGGACTTCGGCGAGTTCTACCGCCAGCTCGAATGGATGGGCCTGCAGCGGCACATCAAGGTGCTGGGCCTCTTTTGCCGCATCAACTATCGGGACGCCAAGCCGCACTACATGGCCGACCTGCCGCGCTTTCTCGACTACGCGGGCAAGGTCGCGCGCCGCTATCGCCCGCTTGCGCCGTTCGCGCGGCTCATCGACGAGCTGCAAGGCTCGAGCGCCGAAGTCGGCTATACGTTCTGAGCGCGCCGGCTCTCTCCACTCATTCATGACAAGGTCGAACTCATGACGCGTGCCCCTGCAATGGACACCGCGGAACGCACGGCGATGATCTTCGCCGCCGGGCGCGGCGAGCGCATGCGCCCGCTCACCGACTCCTGCCCGAAACCGCTGCTCGAAGCCGGCGGCAAGCCGCTCATCGTCTGGCAGATCGAACGGCTCGCCGCAGCGGGCTATACGCGCATCGTCATCAATCACGCCTGGCTCGGCGCGCGGATCGAGGCCACGCTCGGCGACGGCGCGCGCTTCGGCGTGCAGTTGCGCTACTCCGCCGAGACCGACGCGCTCGAAACCGCGGGCGGCATCGCGCAGGCGCTGCCCTTGCTGGAGCGCGCGGGCGCGCCGGCCGTGTTTCTCGCCGTGAGCGGCGACGTCTATAGCGAATACGACTTCGGCGTGCTGAACGCGCGCGCCGAGGCGCTCGCGTCGCAACCGGAGCCCGGCATGCATCTCGTGATGGTGCCCAATCCGCCGTTTCACCCGAGCGGCGACTTCGCGCTCGGCGCCGACGGCCTGCTCGCACTCGATGGTGCGCCGCGCTACACCTTCGGCAATATCGGCCTCTACGACACGCGCATGTTCCGCGATCTGCCGCGCGGCGAGAAGCGCGCGCTCACGCCGTACTACCGCGCGGCCATCGCGGCGAAGCGCGCCAGCGGAGAGCTTTTCGAGGGGCCCTGGGAGAACGTCGGCACGCCCGCGCAGCTCGCGGCGCTCGACACCGCGTTACGCGCGACGCAACGCGGCTGATGCACCGCCGATACGCCGCCGATACGCGGCCTGGGCTTCAATGTCCGCGTTCGGCAGCCACCGAGGCCGGCTCGGCCTCGGCCCGATCCGCTTCGTTCGCCCGCTGCTGCTGCAGCGCCCACATCTGCGCATAGTGGCCTTCGGCGCGCAGCAGTTCCGCATGCGTGCCGCGCTCCACGATGCGCCCATGATCCATCACGATGATCTGCTGCGCGTGCACGACCGTCGAAAGCCGATGGGCGATCACGAGCGTCGTGCGCTCGCGCGCGATCAGATCGAGCTCGTGCTGGATCGCACGCTCCGAGCGCGAATCGAGCGCCGAAGTCGCTTCGTCGAACAGCAGGATCGGCGGATTCTTGAGCAGCGTGCGCGCGATCGCCACGCGCTGCTTCTCGCCGCCCGAGAGCTTCAGGCCGCGCTCGCCCACGGGCGTGTCATAGCCCTTCGGCAGGCTTTCGATGAACGCGTGGATGTGCGCCGCGCGCGCCGCCGCGATCACTTCATCGCGGCTCGCGGAAGGCCGGCCATAAGCGATGTTGTAATAGATCGAATCGTTGAAGAGCACCGTGTCCTGCGGCACGATGCCAATCGACGCGCGCAGCGAATCCTGCGTCACGTCGCGAATGTCCTGGCCGTCGATCGTGATCGCGCCCCCCGTCGCCTTGTCGAGATCGTAGAAGCGGAACAGCAAGCGCGAAAGCGTGGACTTGCCCGAGCCGCTGTGGCCCACCACCGCCGTCGTCGTGCCTGCGGGAATCGTGAAGCTCACGTCGTGCAGGATCTGGCGCGCCGGCTCGTAGGCGAAATTCACGTGCGAGAAGCGCACCTCTGCGCCGCGCACCGCGAGCGGCGGCGCGCCCGGCGCATCGGGCACCTCGCGCGCGACGGTGAGCAGGTTGAACATGCGGTCCATGTCGGTCAGGCTCTGCTTGAGCTCGCGATACACCACGCCTAGAAAATTCAGCGGAATGTAAAGCTGCAGCATGAAGGTGTTGATGAGCACAAGGTCGCCCAGCGTGAGCTTGCCGGCCATCACGCCCTGGGTCGCGCGCCACAGGATGAACACGAGCCCGGTGCCGATGATCGCCTGCTGCCCGAAATTCAGCGCCGAAAGCGACTGCTGCGACGTGATCGCCGCCGCGCGATAGCGGCGCAGGTTCTCGTCGTAGCGCTGCGTCTCCCAGGCTTCGTTGCCAAAGTACTTCACCGTCTCGTAGTTGATGAGCGAATCGATCGCCCGCGAGTTCGCGCGCGAATCGAGCTCGTTCATCGTGCGCCGAAAGTGCGTGCGCCACTCGGTCACCTTCACGGTGAAGACGATGTACGCGGCCAGCGCCACGAGCGTGACGATTGCGTAGTACGCCTCATATTTCACCGCGAAGAAGCCCAGCACGAGGCCCACTTCGACGAGCGTCGGCAGGATACTGTAGAGCGAATACGAGATGAGCTGCGTGATGCCGCGCGTGCCGCGTTCGATGTCGCGCGACATGCCGCCCGTCTGTCGCTCCAGATGAAAGCGCAGCGAAAGCGAATGCAGATGGCGGAACACCTTGAGCGCGAGCTGGCGCACGGCGCTCTCCGTCACCTTCGAAAAGAGCATCTCGCGCAGCTCGGTGAACAGCGAGGTCGAGAGGCGCACCGCCGCGTACGCCACCACGAGCAGCCCCATGCCGCTCATCAGCACGATGCCCGGCGCGTGCTCGGCACGCCCGAGCGCGGTGAGGTGCTGCACGGCCGCGAGATTGTCGACGATGTGCTTCATCACGACCGGCACGCCCAGGTTGGCGACCTTCGCGCCGATCAGGCAACTGAGCGCGAATGCGACGCGCCACTTGTAGGCGGTCAGATAAGGCAGCAGTGAAACGATGGTCTGCCAGTCGTTGCGCGGCCCGGTGACGGGCGGTGCGGGTTCGTTGGAAGCGGGAAAGCGGCGCATGGGCGAGCGGCGATGAACGCGCAGCGGGGGCGCGCCCGACCGTCGAGGATCAAGGGGGCGCGCGAGCGGCACGGCGTAGTGTTGGGGGATGGACGACGGGTTCCGGGGCGCGCTGGGGCGAGGCTTGGAGCCGTTCTGGCCAAACCGCTGCGTCTGCCGCTTTCCCGTACAATTCCTGACACCGTATTGTCGCAGAAGGCAGCTTGCGCCGCTGACGGCCACAGGCCCCGTGCCGCGAGGCGCGGCGCCCACGAAGCCGCGCTTGCGGCGCCGCGGTTGTCTCTGTTCCCGCCCTTTTCATGGACACCCGATGACCGACTCTTTCCCGCTCCCCCAGAAGGCGCCCGCGCTGCGCGTCGTGCCGCAGCCCTCCGACGCCAACGTCCACGGCGACGTGTTCGGCGGCTGGATCATGTCGCAGGTCGACATCGCCGGCTCGATCCCGGCGAGCCGCCGCGCCAACGGCCGCGTCGCGACCGTCGCGGTGAACTCGTTCGTGTTCAAGCAGCCGGTGTTCGTCGGCGATCTGCTGAGTTTTTACGCCGATATCGTCAAGACCGGCACGACCTCGGTGACCGTCGAGGTCGAGGTCTACGCCCAGCGCATGCGTCTGGCCGAGGAAGTCGTGAAGGTGACCGAAGCGACGCTCACCTACGTCGCCACCGGCAGCGACCGCCGTCCGCGCCCGCTGCCGGCGATCGAATAAGAGCCGGCGCGCAGGCTCGCCGTGAACACGCCCCGGTCCGCCCCGCTCAGGCGGGCCACGCGAGCCCTTCGCCCTCCTCGCAGGCCACGCTCGCGCTCAGGAGCGCCGCGGCTTCCTCTCCCGGCATCGGCGGAGCGAAGAAATACCCTTGCAGTTCGTCGCACGCGCGCTCGCGCAGGAACGCGAACTGTTGCGACGTCTCCACCCCTTCGGCGATCACCTGCAGCCGCAGCTCGTGCGCAAGCGCGATGATGGCGGCGGTGATGGTCTCGTCGTCGCTGCTGGTGCCGATGTCCGCCACGAACGAGCGATCGATCTTGAGCCGGTCGACCGGCAGCCGCTTCAGGTAGCTCAGACTCGAATAGCCGGTGCCGAAGTCGTCGATGGCGATGCCCACGCCCGCCTCGTGCAGCGCGTTGAGCATCGAGACCGCCTCTTCGGTGTTGCGCATCAGCGTGCTTTCGGTGAGCTCGATTTCGAGCCAGCACGGATCGAGCCCCGTCTCCTGAAGCACGCCCTTGACCAGCTCGGTGATGTCGCGCTGATGGAACGTCTTCGCCGAAAAATTCACCGAGACGCGCACGGGCGGCAACCCCGCGTCCTGCCACGCGCGGTTTTGCCGGCACGCCTCGCGCAGCACCCAGTCGGACAGCGGGCCGATCAGGCCGCTCTCCTCCGCGATCGGGATGAACTGGGAGGGCGGCACGAGCCCCGCCTCGGGGTCGCTCCAGCGCACCAGCGCCTCCATGCCCACGATGCGCCCGCCCTCGATCTCCACCTGCGGCTGATAGTGCAGCAGGAATTCGCTGTCGCGCAGCGCGCGGCGCAAGCGCCGCTCGAGGTCCATGCGCGCGCCCGCGCTCGCGTTCATCTCCGGCTGATAGAACTGGAACGTGTTGCGGCCGAGCTCCTTCGCGCGGTACATCGCGACATCGGCCTTCTTGAGCAGCGCCTCGGCGTCGTTGCCGTCCTGCGGATAGACGCTCGCGCCCATGCTGCAGCCCACATAAAGCTCGGTGCCGTCGATCAACACGGGCTCCGAGATCAGCGAGCGCGCACGCTCCATCCAGCCGATCAGCGATTTTTCGTCGATGGTGTCGGTCAGCACGATCACGAACTCGTCGCCGCCGTGGCGCGCGACGGTGTCGCTCGTGCGCGTGCAGCGCGTGAGCCGCTCGGCCACCACGCCCAGCAGCCGGTCGCCCACGCTATGGCCGAGGCTGTCGTTGACGTTCTTGAAGCCGTCGAGGTCGATGAACACCACCGCCACGCCGCGCTCGTGGCGCTGCGCCGAGACCAGTGCCTGCTGCAGGCGGTCGCGCAACAGATTGCGATTGGGCAATTGCGTGAGGCTGTCGTAATTGGCCTGGTATTCGAGCTGCTCCTGATAGCGGATCAGCTCGGTCACGTCGTTGATGATGCCGATATGGTGCGTGATGCGGCCGTCGAGGTCCGGCACCGGCGCGATCAGCAACTGGTTCCAGAAGAGCGCGCCGTCCTTGCGGTAATTGCGCAGCACGGCGCACACCTCGCGGTTCGAGAGCAGCGCCTGGCGAATGGCGATGAGCCCTTCCTGATCGCGGTCGTCGCGCTGCAGGAAGCGGCAGTCCTGGCCGATCACCTCGGCGGGGTCGTAGCCCGTGATGCGGCGAAACGCCGGATTCGCGTACTCGATCAGGTTGCTGCCGCCCGGCCCCGGCCCAGTGATCAGGATCGCGTTGACGCAGGCGTCGAGCGCCCGGCTCTGCAGGCGCAGCGCGAGATCGGCGCGCTTGCTTTCGGTGGTGTCGGTGTAGCTGCCGAGCACGCCCATCACGCAGCCATCGCCATCGAGCAGCGGCAGCTTGCTCGTGAGCGTGGTGCGGTGCAGGCCGTCGATCGTCAGCTCGTCTTCGTAATTGATGCGCGGCAGGCCCGACTCGATCACTTCGCGGTCCTGCGCATGCAAGGCGCTCGCGTAGGCGCGCCACGGCAACTCTTCGTCGGTCTTGCCGACGATCTGCTCGGGGTAAGCGAGGCCCGCGTCGCGCGCGAAGGTCATGTTGCAGCCCAGATAGCGCGATTGCGCGTCCTTCCAGAAGATCCGCTGCGGGATATTGTCGATCACCGTCTCGAGCATCTGGTTGGAGCGCTGCGCCTCGACCTCGGCCTGGATCTGCTCGGTCACGTCGTCGGCGAGCACAAACACGGCCGCGCGCCCCTGGAAGACGAGCGAATGGTGCGAGATGTCGGCGCTGATGATCGAGCCGTCGCGGCGCACGTGATGCCAGATGCCGGCCATCGTACGCACGTTCTGCGTGAGCGTGTCCGAGCGCGTGAGATGCTGTTCGAGCCGCGTGACGTCATCGCCCGGGCGAATATCGCGGATCGTCATGGCGAGAAACTCTTCCTCGCTGTAGCCGTATTGCTGGATCGCCGCCGCATTGACCGCGAGAAAGCGCAGCGTCTCGCGGTCGAAGACGTACATCGGCACCGGATGGGCGTCGAAGAGGCCCTGAAAGCGCTCGTTGCGCGCACGCACGCCGGCGAGCGCGCGCAGCTTTTCGCGCGCGGCGTTCTCGCGCGCGCCAAAGGTGTAGATGAGGAGCGCCGCGCCCGAGAGCATCGTCACGACCAGCAGAATCGAGGTGCGACGGCCCGCGCTCGACGACTCCGCGAACGCGTCGGCCAGTGCGCGATCCTGCTCGCCCTGCAATGCCGAGAGCCTGGCGTCGACGCGATCGACGCGCGCATCGAGATAGAGGTATTCGCTCGCGATCCACGACGCCAGACCAGCCAGCGCAGGATCCGTCGCGCGCGGCGGCGCGTCGTCTGGCTGCGCGCTCGCCTGCACGCGGGCATCGGCGAGCCGCTCCTCGGCGCGCGCGAGCGTTTCGTCGATCTCGCGGGCGAGCCGCGAGACTTGTGCCGCCACGTTCTCGAAGCGCTGCGCGAGCGCGGGGTCGTCCGCCAGTTCGGTGCGCAGGGCCTGCGCCGTATCGCCGAGCTCCGCCGCGCGAGCCTCGCGCGCGCCGGGAGATTCGGTTACGCCGTCGGCCTCGAAACGACCGAGCGCGGCGATCCCGCTATCCAGCGTTCTGCGCAAACGATCCAGGTCGTGCCGCACGCGCGCGGCCTGCGCGGCCCGCTGGTCGATTTCGCGCTGCGCGCCGATCTGCGCCCAGGCCACGAAAGCGTTGGCGCCCACGGCAGCTGCAACGACGAGCAGGTTGATGAGATGCCGTTTCGAGTAGTGAAGATTCATGAATGCCGAACGTCGTTCGTCCCCGTCCGGCGGGCACGGAAAGACTGCTAACGACCTGCGCGCGACAGGCTGGCGCGCGATGCGCCATTCCGGATAACGGCAAAGAGCGGCAGGGGCTTTAGGAAAATGCGCGAGCGCGCGACGCGGCACGGCTCGGAGGACGATTCCGGGCGCCGTTCGGGGTGCGCCTCAGGGGATGACTCCAGGCACGACGCGTGTCACGGCTTACGACGCCGCCTGGCGAGGCGCCGCCAGCCCGAACTCCTGCATCGCCGGCACGAAGTCGTGATTCGCCTCGGGCTTGCGCGCGAGCTTGGTCAGCACATAGCGCTGGAACGGCGCGAGTCGCGCCCAGTCCTCGACAGCCAGCGCGCGCAGATTCGCGAGCGCCGCCTGATTGGCGATGCCGCCCGGCACCGCGTTCAGGTCCCGCCACGCGGGCGCCTCCTCGGGCGCGAACCATTCGGGCTCGACGTTGGCATGCGTGCGCAGCATCTCGAAGAGCGCGTGATCGAAATTCGGCTCGATCTCGGTGTCCTCGTCGACGGGAAAGCGCGCGAGCAGACGGCGGTCTTCGTACGGCAGCAACTGCCACTGCGCGAGCGAGATACGCAGCCCGAAGCGATCCAGATTGAAGCGCACGCACATGGGGATGAAGGTGAGGTCTTCCGACGATTCGACCTCGTAGTGGAACAGCAGCGGAGCTTCGGTCAATGCCATGGCGTTATCCTCGCGAAGCGGGCCGATCCGGATCCATCCGTGCAACAGCCGGACAAAAAGCTGGACGACAGCAAAAGGGGCCCGCTTGAGGTATTTTAGAACCTTCCGCGTCAAGAGCACCCTCCGCGCGGCGCGGCGGCGCGCCCCAGCAGCCCGGCCTGGCGCGCCGCACAAGGAAGCGCACGAACGCACATGGATTTGATGGAGCACCCCGCTTGAATTCCCGTCCGAACCCTCATTTGCCCGCGGCCACGGCGACTACGGCGTCCGCTGCGCCGAATCCGCTGGAAACCGAAGGCCAGCCCGGCGCCGTCGAGCTGCGCGTGCATCGCCACCGCGGCGGCGCCGTGCAAACGCTCACCGATCACGTCGGCCAGGAATGGCCCGTTGCGCTCGTCTTCAACGGCATCTCGCACGCCGTCATGATGTGCACGCCGCGCGATCTCGAAGCGTTTGCGGTGGGCTTTGCCATCTCGGAAGGCATCGTCGGGCGCAACGCCGACATCCAGGACATCGAAGTCTTCTGGTACGCGAAGCCGGATTCGAACGATCTGCCGCACGCCGAAGCGCATCTCACGGTCGTGCAGCAGGCGTTCGTCGAGTTGAAGGAAAAGCGCCGCGCGCTGGCCGGACGCAGCGGCTGCGGGGTATGCGGCATCGAAAGTATCGATCTGCTCGACCTCGAGCCGGAAACGGTGCCCGACACCGGCTTCCTCGGGCGACTCGCGCCGGACGCCATCGCGCGCGCCGCGCGCGAGCTGCCGCAGCATCAGGCCCTCACGAAGCTGACGGGCGGGCTGCACGCCGCCGCCTGGTGCGACGCGAACGGCGCGATCCTGCGCGCGTTCGAGGACGTGGGGCGTCACAACGCGCTCGACAAGCTCATCGGCCAATTGGTGATCGAGCGCGCCGATACGCAGCAAGGCTTCGTATTCCTCTCGAGCCGCGCGAGCTACGAGCTGGTGCGCAAGGCCGCGCGCGTGGGCATTCCGATGGTGGCGACCATCTCGGCGCCCTCGACGCTCGCCATCGCCATCGCCAGGCGCGCCGGATTGCGGCTCGTGAGCTTTTGCCGCGAGTCCGGCTATGTCGATTACGACACGGCGTCGAACGCCGCGCCGGATGCGGATTAAGCCAACCCAAGCCCGCTAAAACACGCACGCGCGCCGCAGCGCCTCGTCTCAGTCGAACTGCCTGAAATCCGGCTTGCGCTTTTCCAGGAAGGCCGTGAACGCCTCGCGCGCTTCGGGCGCGAGCAGCATCTTGCCGAAGTGCACCGATTCCTCGCTTATTTGTGTCTTGATCTCGTGCTCGCTCGCGCGCTTCATGAGCGTCTTGGTCGCACGCAACGACGAGGCGGGTAGCGCGACGAGCTTGGCGAGTTGCGCGCTCACGAACCCGGCAAGTTCGGCGGCGGGCAGCACGCGGTTCACGAAGCCCATGCGGTGCGCCTCCGCCGCATCGAAGGTCTCGCCGAGCAGCAGCTTTTCCGCCGCGCCCTGATAGCCCGCCACGCGCGGCAGCAACAGCGACGAAGCCGCCTCCGGGCACAGTCCGAGCTGCGCGAACGGCATGGCGAAGCGCGCCGTATCGGCGGCGTAGACCATATCGCAATGCAGCAGCAGCGTCGTGCCCACGCCGATGGCCGCGCCCGCCACGGCCGCCACGAGCGGCTTCTCGAAGGTCGCGATCGTTCGCAGGAAGCGCATGACGGGCGAATCGGCGCCGCCGGGCGGCGACTTCAGGAAGTCCTCGATGTCATTGCCCGCCGTGAAGATCTCCGCGTGTCCCCGCAGCAACACGGCGCGCACGGCGACGTCCTGTTGCGCCGAAGCGAGCGCCTCGGTCATCGCCTGGTACATCGCCGGCGTGAGCGCGTTCTTGCGTTCGGGCCGGTTGATGGTGATCGTCAGCACGCCGCTCTCGCGTGCAACCAGGATTTCGTTGCTCATGTTTGTTGTCTCCCGCTCCATGCCAGGCTCGACGTTCTTGCGAGCCCGATACGAAAAAACGGTTCGCAGACCGTGGAGTCTGCGAACCGTGTCGATAATGCCTATACGCTAGAGGCCCAAGCGCTTACAGCCGCTCGATGATGCCCGCCGCACCCATGCCGGTGCCGACGCACATCGTCACCATGCCGTACTTGTAGTTGCGTCGACGCAGGCCGTGCACGACCGTCGAGGCGCGGATCGCGCCCGTCGCGCCGAGCGGGTGACCCAGCGCGATCGCGCCGCCGAGCGGGTTGATCTTCGAAGGATCGAGACCGAGATCCTGAATCACCGCCAGCGACTGTGCGGCAAATGCCTCGTTGAGCTCGATCCAGTCGAGGTCGTCCTGCTTGAGCCCCGCGGCCTTCAACGCGGCCGGAATCGCTTCCTTCGGGCCAATGCCCATGATCTCCGGCGGCACGCCGCGCACCGCGAAGCTCACGAAGCGCGCGAGCGGCGTGAGGTTGAACTGCTTGAGCATCTTCTCGGAAACGACGATCAGCGCGCCCGCGCCGTCCGACGTCTGCGAGCTGTTGCCGGCCGTGACCGAGCCCTTGTTCGCGAACACCGGGCGCAGCTTCGCGAGACCTTCTAGCGTGGTGTCCAGACGCGGACCTTCGTCGAGCGCGATCAGGCGCTCGTTCACCTTCACCTCGCCTGAAGCAAGATCCGGGAAGCGCTCGAGCACGGTGTACGGCGCGATCTCGTCCTTGAACTCGCCCGCCTGTTGCGCGGCCAGCGCGCGACGGTGCGATTCCACCGAGAACGCATCCTGCGCCTCGCGGCTCACCTTCCAGCGCTCCGCGACCTTCTCGGCCGTCAAGCCCATACCGTAAGCAATCCCAACATCTTCACTGCGATCGAAGATGTGCGGCGAGAGCGACGGCTTGTTGCCCATCATCGGCACCATGCTCATCGACTCGCAGCCGCCCGCGATCATCGCGTCGGATTCGCCCACGCGGATGCGATCCGCAGCCATGGCGAGCGCCGTGAGGCCCGACGCGCAGAAGCGGTTGACGGTCACGCCGCCCACGCTCTGCGGCAGCCCCGCGAGCAGCGCGCCGATGCGCGCCACGTTCAGCCCCTGCTCGGCCTCGGGAATCGCGCAGCCGACGATGGCGTCTTCGATCACGCTCGTGTCGAGCCCCGGCACCTGCGCCACGGCCGACTTGATCGCGTGGACCAGCAGTTCGTCGGGGCGGGTGTTCCTGAACACGCCGCGCGGCGCCTTGCCGATGGGCGTGCGGCTCGCGGCGACGATGTAGGCGTCCTGCAACTGTTTGCTCATCTGTAACTCCAGTATTGGTGTGCGTACGTCGTGCCGCTTAGTTGCGCACCGGCTTGCCGGTCTGCAGCATGCCCATGATGCGTTCCTGCGTCTTCTGCGTGCCGAGCAAGTCGACGAAGGCGCGGCGCTCGAGCGCGAGCAGCCATGCTTCGTCGACGAGGCTGCCCGCCTCGACGTCGCCGCCGCACACGGCCTCCGCAATGCGGCTCGCGATCAGGAAGTCGTGGTCGCTGATGAAGCGGCCATCGCGCATGTTCACGAGCGAGGCCTTGATGGTCGAGATCGCCGAGCGGCCCGCGACCGGAATCTGCGTCGCGCGCAGCGGCGGACGATATCCCGACGCGCTCAGTGCGCGCGCTTCCTTCTTTGCCGTATCGAGCAACTCGAACACGTTGAAGACGATCGTGTCCGACGGCTTCAGATAGCCCATCGCGCGCGCTTCGAGCGCCGAGCCCGAGACCTTGGCCATCGCTGCGTTCTCGAACGACTTCTGCAGGAACTTGAGCAGGTCGCTGGGCGCCGCGCCCACGGCTTGAGCGGCATCCGCAGCACGCAGCGCGGCTTCCTTCAGGCCGCCGCCCGCGGGCACGAGACCCACGCCCACTTCCACGAGGCCGACATAGCTCTCGATGTGCGCCACGCGCTTCGCGCTGTGCAGCATGATTTCGCAGCCGCCGCCGAGCGCGATGCCCGAGACCGCCGCCACCACCGGCACGTTCGCGTACTTCACGCGCAGCATCGTGTCCTGGAACTTCTTCACGAACGGCTCGATGCCCTTGGCGCCGCCCATCATGAATGCCGGCATGGCTTCTTCGAGGTTCGCGCCCGCCGAGAACGGGCCGCCCGGCGCGCCGAGCTTGAGCGACGTCGGCTGCCAGATCACGACGCCCTTGTAGCCGTCTTCGGCAATCTCGATCGCTTTCACGAGCGAGTCGAGCACACCCGGGCCCATCGTGTTCATCTTGCTCTTGTACGAGACGATG
>Ga0164242_10000656_pt1 | contig 41788 bp, 65 predicted proteins | sample OricomgcompostMG_FD_108783 | JGI IMG/M metagenome (GOLD analysis project Ga0164242, IMG submission 108783) | Miracle-Growth compost microbial communities from Emeryville, California, USA - Original compost - Miracle growth compost (MG) ... | reverse complement strand
TCAGTACATCGAGGCGATGTCCGACGCGCGTTCGACGCTGTTGGAAAGCGTGGAACGCCCAAGAGGGACATTATGATTTCGATCACCGATGCGGGCCGCGCTGCTCTCGTCTCCCCCACTCCCACCGGTATTACGGCTCCTAAGACAGAGGCGGTGACGGAATGAGCGCCATGAACCTAGAATCTCTCCGCGCATTGCAGAAGCGCATCCGTGAGGCAACGGGACCGGATAGGGAGCTTGATGCTGAGATTTTTGCGACGTTCAATAATGGCATCGTCTTCAAGGACTATTGCGATGTTCCATCCGGCTACATTTGTCGCGTCCGCATTGGGCGTCGTATCGTTTCTGACTTTCCGGACTACACCACCGATCCAGACGGCCTTGGTGCTTGTGTCGCTCTGATTGAGGCTGCACTTCCGGAAGCGAACTGCATCGGATTTGATCGCACGCCTCTAAGCGTAATCGGCTACGTGTCTCGCAACTACGTCAAAGCGGGTGGCTGGTTGAAGGAAAGCGAGCGCACCGACCGCAACACATGCTTGGCGCTTCTTGAAAGTGCCATCGCAGCGCGCATCGCGGAACTAGAGGCTGAACAAGAGAAGCAAACGGAGTTCCGCGCCGCTCTTTCACACTCAGACACTTAGGGGGAATAGCGATGGGATATATGCGCGCACACGCGGTTGTTGTCACGGGATCGCGAGAGGAGGATGTCATCGCCGCCCACCAGAAAGCAGGTAATCTGTTCCCCGATGTTGCCCCCGTGACGCCCATAACGCCAGCGGCAGTTAATGGTTCTCGCTCTTTCATGGTCGCGCCCGATGGATCGAAAGAGGGGTGGACCGAAAGTAATATAGGAGATCAGCGTAGGAAAGATTTCATTGCGTGGCTTCGCCACATGCAGCGGTCGGGCACGTTGTCTCTCAATTGGGTCGAGGTCCAATTCGGAGACGATGAAGGCGAGACAAAAATTTGCGACCATTCCGAGAGTTCCGACCACACCTCCCACCATGCTGACACTCAGGGGGAATAGCGATGAGCGATTGGATCGCCGCAGGCTTCGCACAGCAAATTGGGTTTCTGATTATCGCAGTTTTCGTGGTCGGCGTAATAGCCGGAGCGGGAATTTTTCTTGGCATTCCGTGGCTATGGCACCACGTCAGCATCATCGTTCATTAAGAAGGAACCTAGCCACCTTGGACGAGAAAACAAAAGAGATCGTGGAACGGCTGACAACCGCTGCACACAATAACCGTGCCGAAGCTAATCACGGGGTCTCAGTTTCCGGCCATGACCTTGACGAAGTGCAAAAGGCCGGTAAACGCGCCGTCGCTCAAACGCACGACGATGCCAAAGCCTATCAGATAACACGGAGGGGTAGAGGGATGGCCAATAGAACTGACCCGTATCAAGCGCGTGCACGAGAGTTGGCTGCCGTGGCTGGCCTCGACCCGGACGGGAAGATCGATCGTCCAGGGCAACGCCCAATGCCTGTGTGGTGCACATTCCGAGACGCAGCCCGTCAAGAGCACTTGGCGCGTGAAGCGGCCGAGGCAGCGAAGGAGATCGCGAGCCTTCGCCCGCAGGAACCTCGTTATCAGAGCAGCCCGTTGACCATCATCGGTCAGCATGACGACGCAACCATTGCGCAGATGAAGAACTGCATGGCGGTTGGAAACGCCGTGGCGGGCGTGATCTGTGCCGATGGGCACTTGGGCTATGCGCAACCAGTCGGCGGCGTCATTGCCTATGAGAAGCAGATTTCGATTTCCGGCGTCGGCTTCGATATTGGCTGCGGAAATATGGCCGTGCGCCTTGATACGCCGTTCTCGGCCATCGAAGACCGCGTTGGCGAGATCATCCGCGACGTGTCCAAGGTGGTGTCGTTCGGTATCGGCCGCAATAACGAGGAACGCGTTGAGCATGAGCTATTCGACGACGCGGAGGCATGGAAGGAATCCGACATGGAATCCTACCGGCAGAAGGCGGTCGGTCAGCTTGGCACGGTCGGCGGCGGCAACCACTACGTTGACCTGATGCGCGACGAAGACGGTTTTGTCTGGATTGGCGTGCACTTCGGCTCACGCGGCTTCGGGCATACCTCGTCCACGCGCTACCTCAAAGCCGCTGGCGGTCAGGACGGCATCAACGTCCCGCCCGCCGTCGTGGACGAGGATAGCGAGATCGGCCGTCGCTATATCGCAGCGATGCAATTGGCCGGTCGATACTCATATGCTGGCCGGGAATGGGTCGTGGAGCGCGTCCGCAAGATCATCGGCGGCAACATCACCGACATGGTTCATAACCATCACAACTACGCTTGGCGAGAGACGCACGATGGCAAGGAACTATGGGTGGTCCGCAAGGGCGCGACGCCAGCGTTCCCCGGTCAGAGAGGCTTTGTCGGCGGATCGATGGGCGACGATGCGGTGATCCTAGAGGGCGTGGACAGCCCAGAGGCGAAAGCGTCGCTCTATTCAACGGTGCACGGCGCGGGACGGCTGTTCGGACGAAAGGAAGCCAAGCGCCGGTTCACGAAGTCGGAAATGGATGCGTGGCTGCAAAGCCGGGGCGTCACTCTGATTGGTGCAGACTTGGACGAAAGCCCGATGGCATATCGAAGACTGGATGACGTTCTCGCCTATCACACGGCCTCAACGCGCGTGCTCCATCGATTGCGTCCGTTTGCAGTCGTAATGGCGGGCGAAGCTGAATTCGATCCGTGGAAGGATTAGCCATCACCATGACACCACAAGACGTAGCAGAGGGCACACAAAGCTATAATTACGAGAGGCCACAAATGGCTAATTCAACGCAGACAGCAATACAGGAACGGCTTGGCGGAACGCTCGGCCTCGGTGCAGTCCACTACCAAGGCGGCAGGGACGAACTCTCGCGCAAATGCCGAGAGCGCGACGACGAAATTGACCGGCTTAGAGCAGAGAGAGACGCTTTAAAATTGAAGGTCGAGAGACTCGTCAAGGCTCTCAGGCCGTTCTCGGAGTATGCAAATTGCAAGTGCACGTGCTGCAACCACGATGCGGACGTGATCGCCGGTCCGGTAACAAACGATCTCAATTTTACACGCGAGATCACCGTAGGCGACCTCCGAGAAGCAGATGAAGCTATTAAAGAGGCAGAGGGGAAGTGATGACGACGACAGAATTTAAGTTCGGGAGATAACGAGGGATACGATGGCAGACTCCGAACATCCATTTCCGCTCGCAATAGCTGTGGAGAAGTTCCTCCCAGGGTGGAGTGTGGCGAGCCTTCTGACCGAACGGCGCAAAGGGCGATTGAGGGTCGGAAAGATTGCGGGCAAGTTGTGCACCACGGAATCGGCAATCAGGGAGATGCAGAGCCTATGCCTCGAAGAGCAAAAGGCCCCCGTCTCTATCTCAGACGTCACGCCGGATGCGCCCCTTTCTGGGTCATCAAGGACGGAGGCGTCGAGGTTAGCACTGGCTGCAGCGAGAGCGACGGCGCTAGAGCTGAAGAAGCGCTCGCACGTTACATCACCAACAAGCACACGCCGCCGAAAACAACGAATGACCTCAAACGTATCCTCATTGCGGACGTCGTAACGATCTACCTGAAAGAGCAGGGGCCACGAACCGCCGACAAAGGCACCTGGATCGCGCACATGATGGACCCCATCATCGACTGGTGGGGCGGCGCCGGGAAAACGCTGGGCGATATTCGAAGGACGACGTGCGAGGAGTATGTCTCATGGCGCATCAAGCAGCACGTCAGTGACCAGACAGCCCGCCACGAGCTCAAACAGCTCAGCGCCGCCATCAATTATTATCACCGTGAATATGGACCGCTGCCGGCCGTGCCGGTCGTCTCATTGCCGGCCGAGGCTTCGCGCCGTCAGGATTATTGGCTGACCCGGAAGATGGCCGCCGACCGCATCCGTGCCGCGCGACAATCAAAGCGCACCAAGCATCTCGCTCGCATGATCCTCATCGGCGTCTACACCGGCACCCGGCCGGGCGCGATCTTGAAGCTTGGCTGGTATCCGTCGGTTTCCGGGGGATGGTTCGACCTCGAGACTCAGACGCTGCACCGGCGCGGAACGGGCGCCGTCGAGACGCGCAAGAGACAACCGCCCGCACGCATCCATCGCAGGTTATTGCCGCACCTGAAACGCTGGAAGCGTCTGGACGAAAAGAAGATCAAGGGAAAACCGCCGATCACCCACGTCGTCCATTACTACGGGCGACCGATCACAACGCGTATCAAGCGCGTCTGGGCCTCGATCGCGGCGCGCGCCGGACATGCCGAGGTTATCGGGCAATACGAGAACGGAACGAAGAAGATCAGGGTGAAGGATGGCCCGCACGTTTGCCGACACACATGCGCGACATGGCTGATGCAGTCGGGCGTCGATCTCAACGAAGCCGCTGGATACCTCGGTATGACGCCCGAAACGCTGTGGAACGTCTACGGCCACCATCACGCCGATTTCCAGTCGGACGCAGCCGCAGGAGATGGCCGCAAAAGGGATATTGGGGGAGTTATCAGGGGAATGCGCCAGAGCTAGGTTCGCTAACCCATTGGAAATGTTGGTCGGAGCGAGAGGATTCGAACCTCCGACCCCTTGCTCCCGAAGAAACGGGACGATCGATGTTTGCTAGGGTTTAGCTCGGCCAGACGCTCATTTTATTGATGATTCGTTCGTTTTGCGTTCACGGCAATCCGGGGAATAACAGGGGAAATGAATGCGGCTCAAACCACCCAAATGAAAGCAGTTATGCCCGCGCAAACGATAAACACCCTGGACCCTGGGCAGAGCGCCGCCATCACCGAACGCCATAAAGCTTTGCCAGGAAAACGCTGAGATCGAGCCAGCCGACCTTCTGGCCCAACGCTCCGATCACCATCACTATGCCAGCTACCGCCGCCAGATAGTCTCTGGGAGTCCACGTCCGGCGCTCGTCGTCCTGGTCCGTAGTCTCTTTGAAAACCTTCCCTTCGAGCTTCGTAAGCCGGTTTTCGACTTTCAAGCTCCATTGCCAGAGCCCCGGCCACTCGCCCGATTGCTTCCGCATTTGTCATGATTCTTTCGTTCCAGGTTGGAACGCAGCACGCGTTAGTAGTCGAGAAGAGAGTTTCTAGGCTGCTGGCTGTAGGCAGAGAGCGCGCTGCCCATAAGAGAGGGCGTGCCCGTGTCGGAAAGAAGACCTCCGGTGATCGTCGATAGATCGTTACGCCGTCCTTGCGACATGACTGCATCAAGGTATTTCGGATCAAAACCGCCCTCCGGATCGTTCGCGAAGCGGCGCAATAATGACTGCGGGAGATCGATGCCGAGAGTGTCGCTCCCTAAGTACGTCCGCCCGTGATAGTCTGGGGTGTCGAGACCGTGAAACCAGCCGTCGGACGACGGGTTTGGCATCGCTGTGTGTGCGGGAGACACCTCGGGCAATGGGCCATCATATACTGCGCTCTCCAAAGGATGCCTCGCAGTTCGATAAGCCGCCTGAGCGGCATCTCTGAGCCCCGCGTGCTCGGCCAGACTGGCCGGATTCAGCGCATTGCCCCCATACATCGAGAACAGTAGGGTTCGCATGTCATTGGCGTTGCCAGGGTCGTCTGGGCCTTTGGCAAAGTCCCCATGCGCGAACAGGTTCATCAGGGCATTGACCGGCTCTTCGATCATGCCGGGGACGGCGAAGCCCAAGTGTTCCCCCTGCCCGCCCTCGTTCGGATAGGTTCCAAACGGGAGCATCGACATGCGGTAGGAGGGTTCGCCCTCGCTAGGCCCGAGGTTCAGCGCGCGCGGAATGTAAGGCATCTAAGACCTCGTCACGGATAATTCGAGGCTGACAGCTTCGTCGGGGCCGGGCAGATCGCCAGATACGCCTTGTTATGGGCGATCACCTGCCGCTGCGTCGGCACCGTGTCCTTTCGCGACCAAGTGATCGGCGCGAACGACCGGCAGGACGAGTCAACCGGCAACGACGAACAGCCCTCAATCGCGGCGGTACTGATCATCAAGCTGGTTATCAGGAATATCTTGGACAGAGCGACGGGCGGCTTGAGCTTTTGCGACATTGGCGTTGTTCCGTTGTTCAATCTTGGCGACGGCCTTTGCCGCGCCCTTGTTCTCGTAATGCCACGCGAACCCCACCCACGCCGCGAGCAGCGTAGCCACAATGCCGCCCGCGACCGCGACGCGGCCCCAGAGCGTCCCGAAGAACGCGATAAGCTCCATCATGACGGTGATCCTTGCTTGGACGGGAGCCAGTGGCACAGAACCCAATAGAGGCCGCCAGCGAGCGCCACAGCCCCGGCGATGACCGGCCAATGAGGAAGCGACAGAGCCCAGCCCGAGAGGTCATGGCCCTGCTGTGCGACGCTGCGCACGCGAGAGCCGGTCGTAACGACGTTCTCGGCCGTCCCGAGAGGATCGGCCGGCAGCACCTGCGCCACCGCTGTCCCACCGGCCGCAACGGCAGCGGCGACGGTTTTGCGGGACGGGGGTTCGACGGCCTTGGAGACCGTCTGCGGCATGGACGGTTCGGCTGGCGCCTCGACCGGCTTGAGGAACAGAGCCTGTTCGCGCGCCCGCCGTGAAACGAGTCCGGGAAGCGTTCGACCTTGCGCCTTGACGTAGAGCGGGAACTTGTTTGCCGTCCCCATTGCATCGCCACGGTTTAACGGTGCGATGAGCTTTCGAAGGTTTCCGGGACCGCAGTTGTTCGTGAAGAGCACGAGCGCGTCATGCTGGTTCTGATTGATCGGCACGGTCACGTATTGCTGGACGTAGCGCTCTGCCTCTTCGAGGTCCTGCATCATGCGCTCGGTCGCATAGGCTTCCGTCCACACCATGCCCATCGTGACACCTTTGGTGGTGCCATAGCCGCAGGTCGGAATATCGAGCTTCCCGCCGCCGAGGTCGGTCTGGTAGGCCGTGCAATCGCCGTTCTCGAGCCGTCGGTGATAGCCTTCAAAGGAGCGATTTAACCGCAGTCCCTCTTCGCTCGTTTTCATGCTGTTTGTTCCTTGTGTACCGCTTCTCCAAGACGCAACATGATGGTTTCGAGAGCCGCGACACGCTGTTCGAGATTTGTGTTTTTGATGGTTTGTGATTTCTGGATATCGAGAGCGAGAGCCACGTTCTCGCTCAATCCCGGCGGGACGGCCGCGTTGGCGCGTTCGAGCGTCTCAACTCGTGCGATAAGTTCGTGGTCGGGCTCTGCGGCCTGAACGACCGGCTGAGGCTGCGGCATGTCTTTCAGCTTGGCGTCGATGAGGCCGGAGACGGCCTGCATCAGCGCGGCTTCATCGAACGGCGGAACGACGGGAGCGGGAGGAGCCGGCGCGGGCTCGGCTCCTGCTTCGCGCGACCACTCCGTCGGCATCGGGCGGCCGTCGACGAGCGCCTGGACCGCAATGATGACAGCGTCCAGAGAGTGCGGGATATGTGTTGCCATCAGTTTGTGCTCATCAAAATCCAGAGGGATTCGGTGCCGTCATATTCGAGGCTGGCGTAAGAGGTCCCGGAGCGCAGGAGGACGTCGGCGCCGGTCAGCGTCTTGATGCGGTTGGCCGCGGCTGACAATGCATCGCCGTTGACGATCGTCATTGCTTGCGAGGTGGTGTTGTAAAGTCGCTTGACGGTGCCATCGACGCCGCCAGCTATGCCCCCGACTGAGAACGACGACGTTGGGCCTGTGATGCGATCCGACGTTGCGCCGGAGTTCGCGATGTCCGAGTTCAAGCCATTGGCGAGCGTGACCGCGCCTTTTGCGCCCTGCGCGCCGGGATCGCCGGTCCGTGACGTTTGCACTCCGAGACTGTCACCTGCTGCGAGAGAACCGGCAAACGACGGGTTCTGAATCGTCAGCTTGATGTAGTTGTCCGCGCTGGTATCGATCGCCGTGACGAGGCAGGAGAAGCACGTTCCCTGCGTCCCGACCTTGTTGATCAGAACCGTTCCCTTGGTACTCGATGCGGACCCGAAAATGTTGGTCAGGTTCTGCGTCTGATCCGCGCCAACGGCATCGGTTTTCGAGACATAGACGTGCGTCGCGCTCGCCGGGGCAGCATTATCGAAACGGAGGTTGCCCGCGCCGGGGTCGGCATCGGTCGTTCCGCTGTCGAAATTAAATTGCAGGCCGTTGGTGCCGAGCGCTCCGGCCGCGGCGAGAGGCGGAGACGCAAAGATGATCCAGTTGCAGATCGCGCACGGCGGCATCTTATTGACGGCGGTTTGAGTAACGCCGCCATTGATGCTGCTAATGGTGCCCGACGGGGTGTGACCGCCAGCAGATCCCGTGGAAGCGGTCTGCGTGCCTCGGTTGCCGCCGCCTTGCGCATCGACACCGCTCTCGCCCACTTTGAACTGTGTGTATGTGTGCGTGTGATCCGGAACAGCGTTGCCGGTGAATGTCGGCCTGATATTAGGGAGGTCTGATTGCGCCAGTGTAACGGTTTCGGCGCCTCCCGTTGCGCCTAGCGTCGTGCCAGAAATGCCGCTGCCTGCTGAGGTGATGCGGCCGGCCGTCGTGCCTCCCATGTTGTCGTCGCCAAAGAGCGCGCGCCCCCGGTAATCAGGAACGTTGAACGTGGTCGAGCCGTCGCCTGCACCATAGGTCGTGCCATAGGCGGCAAAGAGTTCGGCATAGTCAGTGCGGGAAACCGCTTGTCCGGCGGCGTAGATGTAGCCGCCCGGCAGCGTCGCGCCGGGCCACGGGAACACCATTCCGACCTTGATTAAGCGCGCGGTCAGATCGACCGACTGAAACGCCGTCAGGTAGGCCGCAACGTTGGCGCCGGTCCCGAGCGCGAGAAATTCGTTGGTATCCGCCTTGTAAAAGGCGGTGATCGGCATCCCGGGCTGAATGGCGCCTTTAAGCAAGCTCTGCCCGGTGACGGCCCTGAGCGGCGATGAGGCGAAGGAATTGACCGCGAGAACGCATGCCCCAGTGTTCGCCTGATGCGCGATGAACGACACAACGAAGCCGTTCGGCAGCGCAACGGTGACGGGCGCCGAGTTCGCAACGACGTTGTAGACGTTGGAGCCACCCGTCGATGTCCGGCCTGGCGCCAAATCACCAAGAAATTCCGCAATGCGCCCCATTCCGCGGCGGGCGGAATTATTTACCGTTGCCGGGTCCTGGAATTCCTGCCAATTAATGTCGCCGTCATTTGTGGCGTTGGCGTCCGGTGATATAGTCCAATCGTAAATTGATCCGGGCATGTTTCGGAGGACCTCAGGTGGCAGGGCTTTTTCAGCGAATATTCGTGTTCTGCTGCACGACGTATTGCGTGCTAGCGCTCGGGCACTGGCTGAAACCGCAGATCGATGCAGGCAACCAATGGGCCGCCGTCGAGACGCTCATTGGCATCTTCGCGGTTAGCTATCTCGTTGCGGACTCAGATGAACGGCAGGAGTTCAGGGATGCGCCGCGGGCAATTGCGGCGTGGTTTGTGAATTTACCAGCACGCCTCTGGAGCCGCGTCCGATCGCATTTGCGACGCGGATGATCGCGGTCCGCGACCGGTTCGAAAGACCTCGGTTATTCAAATATTTCCTTAGACCCTGCGCGATGGCGTTTCGATCCGCACCCTGCGCCACGAGCATCCGTGCCGTATCGGTTGCGACGCGTATTTGCTTTTCCGTCACGGCTTCGTTGGTCAGGGCTTCGAAAACTTTGCGCGCCGCCATGAACGGGAGTTCGGTCGCCCCAAACGGAAACTTGGTCTCATCCCTGGGATTGGGATAGAGCTTGTTGACCTGCTCGCGGCTTGAGGTTTCGGAATTTCTCAAAACCTTGCCGGTCGTATCGGCCATCACGCTTTCGGCTTCGATCCGGCGCACAAGATCGTCAGCCGCCGTCGGAGAGGCAGCGACCATGCGAAGCTTCTCGCGGCCAAATTCTGAATTAAACGCTTGACGCGCTGCACTGTCGCCCCGGCCTGCGAGGACCGACGATTTGAAGCCCATCGTGCTTCTGAGGCCATCTCGATAACCAAGGCGGATTGCGGCTTGTTCTAATGCGCTCTTGCCTCTGAGATCATAGGCGAGCTGATCGGGCGTAATGCCGTTCTTGAAAGCCTGTTGTCCGTATTGCAGCCCCTTCTTGGCGTCGAAGCCGCTCTCTGCAAACCGCCGCGCTTTCGCCCACGACGAGGCGGCCGGATTGGCGGGGTTGAGCGCAGTGTCGACCGCGTTGCGAAGCCGCCGCGCGAGGTTGCTATAAATCCGCTGTTCGTTCGAGCCTGGCGCCGCTTTCCGCGCAACGTCGTCGACGGCCCGCTTGATATAGTCGTATTCGATCCCGGTTGGCACCGGCTCGGCGGTGCGTTTGTTGACGCCCGTCATGGGGGTCATGGTGTCGGGCGATTCCGTGATCTTGAACTGCCCGTGATAGCCTTCGCCCGCAGCAAGCTTTTGCGCCGCGTTGATTGCGCCCGGTGCCGAGGTGCGAATGTCCCGCATGACGCTGGCAATCTCAGGCGTCGTCAGGATCGAAGTGTTGTGGAACTGATCGTAGTGAGGCGCTGCCAAACCGTTGAAGTGCGCCTTGGCATCATCCAACGCCTGCGGAATGCTCTCGGGTGCGCCGAGAGCCTGATTTGCGGATGCCTGAATACGTCCCGGAGCCTCGAAGCCGCGATTTTCGTAGACCGGACGAATGATCCCGGCCGTGTCTGGACGCGCGGCCAAGCCGCTGACCAGCTGGCGCATCGTCGGGCCCATGTCTCCAAGCGTTCCATCCGGACCGAGAGGAATGGGGTTTGGTGAGACTTCGCCGTGATTGGCGAGCGGGACGCCATTCCGGAACTGGATGTTGTCGTTCTCAAAGAGTGGCGCCAGCGATTTGATCGCCTGCGGATGAAATTGGCTAAGCTCCTGCGGCAACGGCGTTGCGATTTTCGCCAGCGCGCCTCCGAGATTACCGGCGCCTCGAACCACCGCCGGGATAGCTCCGCCCAACAACCCTCCGACGACCGCGCCTTTGACCGCATTGTCGACCCGGCCGCCGCCTTCACCGTTACCGGCGCCATAGAGGCCCCCCAGCCCGATACCGGTCGCGATGTCATTGCCGATTGTTGGTAGGAGAGATGCGCCCTTGAAGATACGGGCGATGGGTGTGAACGGAGCCGAGGCTATCCCGCCCGCGATTTCCTTCAACCCTTCCGTCGTGACGGGGAGCGGCCCAAACGGCGTCGGGATATGGCCAAGCGTCTTGCTGTTTTTGTCGATCGAGCGCAGGCGCGCGTCCATATAGGCCTTGGCGTCGTCGTAAGGCTCGCCAATCGCACCGCCCGAGATGCTGTTAGCCAGACCCGCGGCACCGGCGCCGATTTCGTCTTCCCATGACCCTACCGGCGTGCCGCGGAGAAGGCTCAGCAGCGTGTCATTGATCTCATGGCCGATCGGATGCTGTTGCGCTTCCTGTGCCACCTGCGCGTCGGCCGCCGCGGCGCGCGGATCATCAACCGGCGCTTGTGCTGGCGCGGGCGCAGCCACGGGCGCGCTTTGACGTGTCAGGGCGAACGAGCGTCCGTCACCATTGTCGGCCGCCTGCGGACCACCTGCGGGGCCTCCCGCGAAGTTTTTGTAATAGTCCAGCGTCGGCGCGTTTTTCGGATCAGGAGCGGGATTGACCAGCTGGTATCCGGGTGGCGGCGGTGGCGCGCCGGATTGCGCCGGAGCCTGGACAAGCTGGTAGCCGGGCGGCGGGACTGGATCAGCCATTACTGTGCATCAACCCATTGCTTGCCGTTCCACTCGATCGTGTGGCCGGTTTGGGGATTGACCGCGCGCGGCGGTTGCGCGGCGGCTTGCGGCGCGGCCTGCGATGCCGATGCCGCGGCACTCGGTTGTTGGGGAGCCCACTGCGGGGGAACGAAGCTCTTCGGTTCTGGGAGCTGAGGAAATTGCCCGAGGCCGCGAACGAAGTTCTTGGCGTCGTGCATGATGCGGAAGAAGGTTTCTGGATCGCGCGAATGGATCGCGTCGTCGATCATATTGTCGAGCTTCTGCTGAGCCTGATCGGTCGCGCCTGCTTTTCCAGCGCCCGGAATTGCCTTAAACAGCGTGGCAATTCCTTCCTTGGCGTGCTGCATCTGCTGATTGAGGTCGGCGGCTTTGTCATAAACGTCGGGATTGTTGGGATCGCCGCTGCCGCGAAAGAACGCCCGTATGTTCTGGTACATCGGGCTCGCGGTATCAGGCAGCGGTATATATGAGCCGCCGTAGTTAGGTCCGATGGCCTCGCTCGCGACGCTCTTCCCGGAATCGATGAACCGCTTTTCCATGCCATCGAGGGCCTGCAACATCGGCACGACGCCGCGCTGTGTGTTGGCAACGTCGGCTTTGTCTTTGGCGATGCCCTTGGCATATTCGACGGCGGCTTGATGTCCCGGCGTGTTCTGGATGACGGTTGCCATGCCGCGTGAATTGCCGCCAGACATGAGGCCTGCGGCCAAGCCGAGCTGCCCCCAATCCTGATCGTCCTGATAAGGCGGGGTGACACCCATGCCCGCCATCGGTGCACCTGAAAGCGGTGTTGGGCCGCCGGGAGCGGGCAAGCCGGTCGGCGTCACATTCGGTGCGCTCGCCTGCGGGCCATCCGGCGCAGCGAAAGGATCGTGATCAACGGGGATGAATGGCATTATTGCGCTCCGTTACCGGGAACCCATTGCAGATATTTTCCCGGCCGGTTGGGATCGGGGACGTAATAGTTGCCATCCGCCGCCTGCTTCGCATTGGGCGGCGGCTGACTTGCGGACGCGCTATTGCCGCCGTGCATTCCCTTCATCATCTGGAAGATGTTCTGCATGTTCTGCAGATCGTATTGCCGCATGTACTGCAGTTCGGCGTTCTTCGAGAGGACGGGCGCGATTGCGGCTGCCGCCTGATCCGGAGGCAATCCTTTGAGGATTGCGAGCGTCTGCGGCGAGAGCGACCGCGACAGCGGGTTGTTCGGGTCCGAAAGCGATCGAATAAACTCGTCGCGCTGTTTCATGGACTGCACGGACCGCTGCAGGATCGCCGTTTTATATGCTTCGTCGGCGTTCTGCGTTCCGCCGAGCAGGCCGCCGCCAATGCCCTTGCCTTGCGAACCCGCACCGGCCATGCCGACGCCGAACTGAAATAGCGGATCGGAAAGCGCTGTTCGCAACCTGTCACTAACGTCGCCAAGAAGCCCGCCGCCAGCCGCGGAGGGAGTGCCGCCTGCCGGAGGAACGCTTCCCGTCGCGATGGGAGAGGCAGGAGGCGGAAGATATTTCGCCATGTTGGAGCCAGCGCTTAAGAGTCCCGGCATAGGTGCACTATCCTCTGTATCTGTTGGAGGAGGGCCGCCGAGCGCCATCCGCCCCGGCACCGAACCATCGAACCATTGCGCTTCCGCCTGACGCCGCTTGACGAGCCCAGGGTTCACTTGGCCGCCCGCGTGGTTGTATTGCAGGAAGATGTTTTTCGCCGTTTGCCAGTCGCCGTTCTTGATTGCCGTTCCGAGGCCGGAATTCATCCACTTCGGCCCGGCGTTGAACGTCAGCGACGACAGAGCCGCCTTCACGCCATCAGGAGCGTTGGGCGCAAACTGGTTGACGGTGCTGGTTGCCGAATTCCAGTCGTTGCCGAACCGCTGTTGCGCGGTGTTCCGGTCAATGACTTCGCCCGGATAAAGCGCGCGCGTGCCGTAGCCGTTGGTATATTGCTTGTAATCCCACGACGCCTGAGGGGTGAAACCTTCAAACCCCTCGACCTGTGGAATGTAGGAATCGAGCAGCCCCATCAGCCCGCCAACATCCCAAGAGCCGACGGGTTACGCACCTTGCCCTTTGCAGCACCTTTAGTCGCCTGCCGGTAGTTGACGGTCTTGACACCGCCGACATTGCCCACGGCTTCGGGGTGTTCCTTTTCGACGTCTTGGGCAAGCAGCCCGAGCGTTGGCGCCGGGTTGCCCTTGTAGTTGTAAGAATAGATTTTCTGTCCGTCGTGCGTCTTGCCGACCTCGCGAATGTTCTCCTTGACGCGTTCGTCGGAAAATAGAGAGAGACCGGCGAGCCCGAGACCAAGCCCGGTCGTTACTGGATTTGATCCCTGTACCGATGTGCCGCTTGATGTCCCGCTGCTGCCAAGCCCGGCAATCGGCTGCACGACGCCCTGCTCATAGCCGAGGGCCGCGAGTGGTGCCTGCTTCTCCGCCTGAGCGTTGGCGTCCAATTGCTGACCGGCTTCTATGCCGAGCAGGTTCTTTTGGTTGTTGGCCGTATCGACCGAGGGCGCGAGACCGGCCGCTGAGATTCCGTTATTTGCAAGTGTGGCCGCAGCATTAGCAGCATTGCCCTGCTGCGTATTGAACTGGTTCGAAAGCGCGGTGTTGTTCTGGTTGCCGATCTCCCGCGTCAGCGCCGTCGTTTGCGCGCCAGAACCATACCTGCCGGCCGCCGAGAACTGCGCATTGACGGCATCCGCCGTCATCTGGTTGGCGGGCTTGAGCGCATCTTCAAGGTAAGGGTTCATGTTGACGTCGGTCGCGCCGCCGGTTGCGAGGTTCCCGAGCGTGCTGGCGCCTGTCGTGTAGTTGGCGTTGGTCTGCGCAAGCAGAGGATTGATCGTCGTCGCGGCCTGCGTCGGATTGGACGCGTTTTGCACGGTCTGCTGCAGAACCGGCGTCGAATTTGTGGTCGTCGGCGTAAAGAGACTGGTATTGCCGCCGAGTGTCTGCGCTTTAGCAAGAATGCTCGATAGCGCCGGTTGCGCCGGTGCCCACGGTTCGGACTTCGTCGTTTGCGTGGTTGTCGATGGTGAATTGTCCATCAGGCAAGCTCTTTCTCAAGTGAAACGTGCGTCAGATGATAGTCGGGCAGGCGTTTCGCCCAGCCCTTGCGCATGTAGCCCTTCATGAGGCCGCAGCCTTGGGCCTTCGCCCATTGTTCCAAGTCACCGATGAGATGCAGCCAGGAGAGGGAATTTTCACCGGTCAGAAAATGGATGGTGCAGATCTTGAGGCCCGAGGCGACCTTGGTCAGCTCCGTCGCGCCGACGGCAAGCAACGATCCGTTCCAGATCAGCCAGAGCTGGTATTTCCCGGAGATAAACGCTTCGACGATCTCGTCCGGCGTCAATTTTCCTCTGGATCGTTCGACGACAGATTTGAGGTGTTCCGCAATAAGCGGCTGCACGGACTCGATATTCTCTCTTGGAATAAGATTGAGCGTCGGTTCGTCCGGAGTATGCATCGCCATTGCTATGGTTTCACCTGAACATTAGAGTTGCGGGCTGAACATGGAATCTGACGGGGGAACGCTGTGGCCATTCCTGTCTTTTATATCAATCGCGATTGCGATACCGCGCGCCGCGAGCGGATCGAGCGGCAATTGGATCGTGCCGGATTAGATCCCGTTCGTATTTCAGGCGTTGACGGCCGCGCGGTCCCGGAATGGCTTAAGTCCTATTTCGACGATCGCATGACACCCGGCGAGGTTGGCTGCTCCGCCAGCCACTTGCTTGCCTATTCCGCGATCCGGGAGCGAAATCTTGGCTATGCCGCCATTTTGGAAGATGACGCGGAAATCACCGACGATTTCGTCGAAACGATTATCGAAGTTGTCAATCTGGTCCCGGCGAATTGGGATGTAATACGGCTGACACGCCCTGGGAAAAACGCGCTGCAGTTATTGGGCAAAACGGAAACCGGCCATTCCTTGGTTCGCTATTTCAAAATTCCCGTCGGCGCGGCGGCTCTTTTAGTCAGTTCGTCGGGAGCGAAAAAGCTTCTGCGACCCCGGCTTATCAAAGACCCTATTGACGGAGAGATTCGGTATCCTTGGCGTCTCGGACTGAACGTCTATGGGCTCGCGCCCCATATCGCAGGAGGAGCAGGCGTCTCGGAAGTCCCATCGACGATTACGGAACGATCAAAGTCGCGCTCGGCAGGTCGCGTCTCCATCGGCTTGCACCGCTTCGCGTTCAATCTGCGAACCCTGTGGCTTCCTCTTCTTTATCAACTCACGTGTGGTTCCTGACGGGTGCCGTTCCATTATATGCCACCCGTCCACGGGGGTGCCGGTAACTCTCCGATGAGAGCATCGACCGTGGGTTGCGCACGCTGCCCGGTTGAGACGATTGCAAGCTGCTGATAGGCATAGGCCCACACGGCATCGCGCCATGCGATGAAGCTCGTTGCTTCCGCCGCCCACTCTGAATTGGTGCTGTCTTTGTAGCTGGCGAGCGAGACGCCGTCGGAATAATTCTTCGCTTGGGCGACTCGATCGATATGTATCTGGATTGCGTTTGTGTAGTCCGCGTCCGTCGGAGGAGGGCTCGTGTAGGTCGCTGGATTCAAGCTCACCGCTCGATCATAGATGTCTTTCGAATAAGGCATCACATCATCAGGATCACACGTAAAAGGGACCCACCCGTATTCGGGATGGTTTATCTCGCAATCAACGCACCGGCTGTCGGCCGTAGCGTACTTTGGACTGCGGATGCTGATTGTTTTTCCGTCGATCATTTAGCTAATTCTTAGCCATACCGATGACGCACCGACGGATGGCTTCTGCCCCATCAAGCGCCATGTTCCTCCAGGCGATGAACCCTGCGAATACCCCGCGCCGGTCGAGTAAGAGAGGCTGGAGCCTGCCAACGTAGACCCGGCGCCCAACGCCGATGTGCTACCATAATAAAGCTGCGCATAAGTTCCGACCGCTCCGACTGAGAGTCCGGCTATAGTGTTGTCTACGTTTGTTGTGAGACAATAGCTGGAGCCTTGGACGCCATCCAGTAGATCGGCGTCAAGGCTTGAGCCGCTTCCATCTACCGTCAAAAGTTCCGATAGAATCTGCGCGCCAGTCATCGCTCCGGAGTTGGCCGCAACATAAGCCTTGACAGCTTTCTGCGTCGCGACATTGTCATCGCTGTCGGCGGTTAACGAGGCGTCCGTATCCGCAGTTAAGAGCGCGGCAGAGCCAAGCCCTAGGGTGGTGCGCTGCGACGCGGCATCGGCGTCATCCAAGAGCGCCCGCCCCGCCGACGTACATGAAATTTCCTCAACCGGGCCAGCGCCTGCCGATGCGCGGCCGAGCAGCTTATCCGTCGCGGAAACGTTTTGAATCTTGGCGTATGTGATGGAGCCGTCGGCTACGCTGGTGGTTGCGACGGCCTTAATCAGCAGGTTGATGCGCTGATTTTTTTCTCGCTCTGTCGAATGAGCTTCGTTCAAGACCGGAATCGTCATCGCTTACCCATGCTCCCAAGCGACGTCGATATGCCTTTCAGCTTGCTCCATGTCGCTCCGGCCGGGATGATGATCTGAGCACGCGCGACGAAACCAGACGCATGAGCGGACACCGTCCCGTTCGATTCCATGACTTCCTGAACCGGGAATGGCACGGCGTTATTCTCCGCATCGCCGTCGCGTTCGCGCATGGCGATTGCGACCGTCACGTCTGTCGTATCGACCAGCGGGCGCGTGCCACGAATGAAGGCTCTGGCATCGGATGCTCCATCTGCTGTGATGAACTCCGCCTGCATGGTCCCGCCCTCGAAATAGTTCAGGCGGTGACTGGTATCGATGACCGAGAGCAGCGGGACGCCGCCGCGCCAGAACGGACTGTCGAGCGAGAACGGCAACGTCTCCATATTTCCGGCCGTTCCCAGCGTGTCGAGATTGAAGCCCGATGTCAGCCAGTTCGAAATCGCTTCGACCGACACATCTTCATATGTCGCTTCATCCAACGACCAGTTGTAATTAATGGCGCGTCCCGGCAGAATCCCGGTCGTTGAACCGGACACATAGGCCCATTTGATGATCGGGTTGAGCGGGTCGCGCGCACCAAGGATCAGGCGTTCCGTGCCCGGCGCGTAGTCGTCCAAGAACCACTCGCGCCACTTATTGATGCCGAGCGGTTTTACTTCCCCTGTCGTGATCGAGAGAACCTGAAACCCATCTGCCGCGAAGTAATAGATGAGGTCGCCGGCTTTGACGATGGAGTCGGGCGCGACGCACCCCTTGCCGCCTTGAATCTCGTCGAACTGATAGATGATTGTCGATTCGCCGGTCAGCGTCATGCGCGTGACTTTGGTCGCCTGGAACACGTAGCCGACCGCGCCGCCGACAAACCCGGTCAGCGGGCCGCCGTCGGGAAACGCCTGAATGTCGGCGCCGCCGACGCCTCCGATGGTCCACAATTCTGAATTGTTGAAGCCTGAGAATTGAAGGGCATTCTCGGCGCCGTTGATCCCGGCAAGTACGACCTGATCGCGAACGACGCCGATAAACCGGGCTTTCGGCGGCGAGCCTCCGAGGTCAGCAAAGAGCGCTGGCGATGAGGTGTCGTATTTCTGCGGTTGATCGATATAGTTGGTTGCGAGGACGTACGGATTATACCCGGCAAACCGCCAGCGTTCGCCGGGCGGGGTTGCGTAAGGGCCGCCCGAGTTCGTGACGTCAAGCCACGCCGGGCTTGCGAGATGATAGAGGTTCGTTGCCGTCCCGGCGACCTGCACCACGGTGCCATCGTTTTCAATGACGGAGACCAGCCCCAGGCACTGCATCGATAACGTTGAAAACGCGTAGACCGTGTGGTCTGCGTCATCGATGATGACGCCGCCGATATCGTCGAGCAGCACGTCTCCGATCGCATCCGATACGGGTGCTGGGCTCAGTTCCGACACGAACGCCGGTGCCGGGCCCTTAACCGTATCCTGGACGCCAGGAAGGCAGCCTTTCGCTTTCAACAGCGCCGGCGCGTTGGTTGCTGCGGCGTCGGGATGCCATGGTCCAAAGGGAATCACGGTATGGCGTTCCGAGGCTTGATGCGCAGCGGCGTGCCCCCATAACGAACGCCACGGATCGAGATATTGACGCCGGTGACGGCCGCCTTGTAGCGGGCAAATTGTGCCATCGCGAGGTCTGTTGCCTGCATGAACGCGAAGGCTTCGTGCATCACCCCGTGGAAGTAGATCAGCGGATAATTGGTAAGTAGCACGTTTGACGGGTTGCTCGACGAGATCGCGGGCTGCACCTCGTAGTAGATGATATTGAACGGACCATCGAAGCTTGGCGTGACGTAGATATTCGCGCCCTTGACCGTGAAGGCCTGAACGTCGCCGCCGGAAGAATTTGCGTCCAGAAGATCGAACTGGCGCGGTGTCATGTAGTCGATGCCGACGCGATCACCGGGACGGCCGAGAAACCGCACGGTCGAAACGCCAGCGGGCAATGGCGCGACGCCCGCGGCGAACGTCACCGTTCCCTGCTTTTCGATCTCGGGCGCCATCAGCGGGTCGCATTGGAGCGGCCCGTTGTTATCGTCAGACCCGTTGTACATCCGAAGCTCATGCAGAGCGACGAACGTCTCGATCTGATTTGAGAACGCCGAGTCCGACCTCGCGCACCACGTTTTGACCGCAGCGGCGAGGTCGTTATAGGTGGCAATCGCCATTAGGCCGCGACGCCCTTGATAACGGCGAAGTTGATGACGGGCTGTTCAGTCGTCGTCCCGGTCAGGTCGACAACGGTCAGCTTGAAGCTGCCAGCCGCTACGGCTGTCACATAGACCGCGTAAGCATCGGTGCCTGATTTCTGGCTCGCAACCACGACATCTGTCGCCGCCACTGCCGAGTTCGTAACGGTGAACGTTGCGGGCGTTGCCGACCCCGCCGCCGAAACGAGCGTGATCGCACCGCAGACCGCGTTGAGCGTCACGCCAGTCGAACGGCTTGTCGCCTGCGAGACGGCCCCGCCTGCACCCGTCGCATAGCCGATGCCTGCCGTGGCCCCTTTCGAGGTAATTCCGAGATCGGCCGCCAGCGCGCGTTTGGCGACGATGTTCCCGGTCGACGTTCCGCCAATGACGACTTGTCCCGTACCCTTGGCGTCAATGTCGAGATCTTCGTTTGTCCCGCTTGAGACGGCCGCGAGTGACACACCGCTTGCTGCCGCTTTGGCCGTGATCTTGACGCCGGTCGCGGCGCTTGATGCCGACGCATCGACCTGGAACGACGGGTTGGTATTGCCGTTGGGACCGACGCCAATCGCACTCGCATTTGTAGACGTCAGATTGTTCAAAAAGCTCATGGCTTATCGTTCCTCAATGAAGGCAGAAGAGCTGCGCGTTGTTGGAATTGTTGTCGAACATCAGGTTTCCGAACTCATCCAAGAGCTCGTCTTGAGGCGTGATCGCAGCGACCGTGCCAGCGGGCGACACGTCCACGTAGCCCTGCGCGTTGATGTAGGTCGCGGACCCCGAGGTAATGCACGCGGCCTTGAGAGCCGTATTCGGAGATGATGCGAGGTTGAGCGGGACCGAGACAGGCTGGATCATCGACGCGCCGAACTTGGCCCGCCAAATCACCGTCGAACCGTCCTTGATGACGACCTCCGTCGCCGTCGCGGATGAGTTCATGACCTGGAGACTGGTCAGATACGCCGACTTGCCTACGCCTTGCGCCGGAGCGAGCGTCACGTCGCTCGTGTCGGTTATGCCGCCCGATGCAGCCGCGTAGTTCCATGGCTGTCCGGACTGCGCTGAGCCCAGCGAACCGCCGCCTGCGATGTTCCCGGCCGCGTCGGCGCGCACGGGAACATTGCGCCCGTCCGCGGTCAGGGCGTAGAGATTCACCACTGTCATAGGATGATTTTCCTAACCTTGAGGTAGCGGTAATCCGGGTCATTCAGAAGCCGAATGATCCCCGGCGTATGGTCCGGGTTGTAGATGTCGACGCCGTGCTCGATCATCCATTTCATCTGAATGAGGATCGGGATGTCTGCCGCGTGCACGAACTCGCCCATTCTGTCCGGCGCATCGTTCTGAGCCCGCTTGTTGGCTTCGATGATGCCTTCGACGTCTTGCGAGTAGTGAACCTGGAACCCGTCGTCAGTCGCTTCAAACACTTCCCGGATGCCGGTCACGGGATCGTAGTCGAGGAGGCGTTTCATTTCCGCCTCTCTCGTTTCTTTCTGGCAGGGATTTCCGATGCCTCGGACGCGAGGCTTCCGGATTCCTCCGGCGGCTCCACATCTTCCTCGTAGACCGCCATATTGCGGGAGACGATGATCACCGCGATATCGGCCGGAAGCGTCGGCGCTTCGCCCATAAAGTACCGCCCGCCAAGTCCGTCATGGACCTCGCGGGCGGTTATTCTCACGCGTTTCAACTGCATCAGTTGAGATCGGCCACAACGCCGGAGCCGCGCTCTTCGAGGCATTCGAGCGTCAACTCGGCAAAGAGCATGCGCCGGTCCGAGTGGCCGGTCTTCGCCAGCGGCGTCGTCTTGAAGGGCTGCAGGAATACCAATTTCCACTTCGACGGATCGACGAGCAGCGCCGAGCGCACCGAAGCACCAAGAGCAAGGCCCGTTTCGGTATCGAGCGTGCGGCCGGTGCCCGAACCGATGAAGCGGTTGGCCAACAGCTTATGCGTGCCAAAGTCGGACACATAGATACCAGCGGCGCCGAGGATGGTCGCGTCCTTCGTGCCGTCGTTCTGCCGGTACTGCGTCGCAATGCCGGAGAAGGCCGAGGCCTGCTGCTTATGATCGCCGCAGAGATGAATCTGCGAGATGTCGCCGCCATTGTTCCAGCATGACTGGATGGTCGACTTGAGCAACGCTTCCGTGAAAGCACGGCCCGTGCCATCCGTTGCTGCCGAGACGATACCGGCAGAGAAGCCACCGGCAGCGCCACCCGAACCGCGCGAAGCGTTGGTGACGATCCAGGATTCAAAGCCGGCGGCCTGCCCTCCCGTCGTGGAATTGCCGAGAACCGACGCCCAGTTGCCCGTAATGCGCATTTCGACGTCGCGCTTAATCTCCTTGCCGCGCTTGGCGACCTGGTACTTAAGCTCATCCGACCGGCCAGCGGCCTTGACGGCCTGCGCCGTCGATGAAACCTGCACGGTCTTTTCGAACAGCTGCGTGATGTTCTTCAGCCGGTCCGGGTCGACCGCAGAAAGGTTGGTCGCGTCGGCGCCTTCAACGACGACGTTGGATGGGTTCGGTTTATCCAGCGTATCGCGCATCCATTCGGGCGTGCGCGTCGTGGCCGTGCCTTTCTTGATCCCCGTGAACATCGGAGTGTCCATGGGCGCGATGTTGATGATGACATCCGACAATTGCTCGCGGATGCCAGACATCTGAAAGGTCTGGGTCGTATTGGAAGGGACAGTCATGGCTTAAGATCCTGGAAAGGGTTTCAGAGAAAGCCCTCAAGAGCGTCGGCGGCATCTTCCACGCTTCCCGACTGGGCAAGGCGTGTGAAGGCCTGAGACTGCTTCTGGACTTTCGGGTTTGATGGCGTGGCGCGCGCGTGGCCCTGGATCAGCTTGGGCTTCGCCTTGACGGCTCTCACCGCGTCGGCCTGCTTGCCCTGCAACGCCCTGTAGGCGAGTGCGTCTTTGGCCAGCGCATAAATTCTGTGGTCGAGCGTCAGATCGGAATCGAGCATCGCATCATCGATCTTGTAGTGATCGAAGAGCGCCTTTTTCGTTGCCGTCCGCGCATTGGGATCGTCGAGAACTTCCGGCCAGAACTTCCGAAGCTCTGCCGATTCACGCGCGATCCTCGATGCGCGAAGGGCCTCCTGCTCGGATTTCGTCTGGGTCTCGGCTTCCTCGATACGCGTTGCTACGTCCTTCTGCCACGCCAGCTGCCTCTGATAGACCTGCACCTGACTGTGGAATAATTCTGGGTTGTAATCGGGATGCTGCGGGTTCGTCAGATTGATATTGGGCTGACGGGGCTGATTGAGCGCCTGCCATTCCTTCATCGCCTTGACGGTCGCTGCGCGTTCCTTCTGCAATTCAACGACGTGCGTCTCGATCTCTTGCGGGAGAGGCTGTTGGGTTTGAGCCTTCTTGGCCTCCGCGAGTTCGGTCTCTAGCGTCTTGGCCTTCTGCCATCCTTCGACGATTTCATCGAGCTTGTGCCGGACGGGCTCCTCGCCCTCTTTCTCGGGTGGAAGTTCGACATAATCGCCGTCATCTTCGGGCTCTTCGGGGTTTGCCGCGGTCTTGGCTTCGGGCTTCTCTTTGCCGTCTGCCTCTTTGGCCTCAGCGCTTTCCTCGGCATCGGCTGGCTGCTCTTTGCCCTTGAACTTGCCGTCATCGGCGCGCGGCGTGATCGGCCGTCCCGTGGCGAGGTCGAAATCTTTCGGATCATCGGCCAGAAGATCGGGCATAGAGGCCACGGCATCTTCATACGAGCCGTCGTTCTGCAATGGAGTCTGGATGAGATCATCCGGCATTGGTCTTTTTCTCCAACTCTTCGAGTTTTGTTTTGGCGCGCTCGCCGCGTTGCGCAACGTCGGCAAGGTGGCGGCGGAATTTCTTCAGGATCTGCAGTTCAATCGCGGCCGAGCGGCGCGCATCATCGTCAAGTACCGGCGCGGTCAGCATCTTGTCGGCAAGCGCCTGCTCATAGGCGTTAAAAAACCCCGCATAAGCAGGGTGATCCATGATCTGCCGCATGGTTTCCGCGGCGTCGACGTGGGCCTTGAGCTTGACGATCTTGTCGTCGTCGCTCGGAGGTTTTCTCATCCCGTATTGCCTCCGAACTCGATTTCACGGCCGACAGTCGGCTTCTTGCCGTTGACCGCGGAAGCTTTCTTCAACGCCACTTGGTGCGCGTGGTCGGCGGACTTTTCAGCCATCCTCTGATCGAACTCGGCCTGCTGCGCAGCGAGGCGCTGATTGAACGCCTGCTCTTGCAGAGCCAATTGTTCGTTGAACTGCTGCTGGCGCACCGCGAGCGCGGCCTCGGCCTGCTGCTGGCGTTGAGCTAATTCCGCTTCGGCCTGCTGCTGCTGGGCCTTGAGCGCGATATCCGATTGTGTCGCTTGCCCTTTCTGCTGCAATTCGGCTTGCTTATGCTGGCCGTCCATCTGTAGACGGGCCTGCTGGATCTGCCCATCCTGCTGCACGGCGAGCATTTTGGGATCTGGCGGCGGAGGTTTGGCGGCGGCCGCCGCGAGCATCTGTTGCGCTTTATCGGGCGTGTTCCAGAACTTCGTCGGGTCTTTGAAGCCCATCACTTCCGTGGCGCGGGAATAGGTGTTGATCAGGTGCGTCACGTCGCAAACCGGGTTCTGCGGGCCGCCGACCTGGATCGCCTGCTCTTGCTTGGCGGCGATCGCCATCAGGTTCATCATCTGCGTCTGGCGGTTCGAGCCGCCCATGCCGACGTGGACCTTGACGCCCATTTCATCCGACCACGTCCGCGGATCGACGATGAGCGGCTTGCCCTTGATCTTGACCCAGCGAGGCCGGTCCTGATGCTGGACGATGAGCTGTAAGGCGCGCTTCAGAACGTCTTCGAGCGCCAGTCCAAGCCAACGGGCGACGAGTTCGATGCGCTCGCCTGCGGCTGCCTGCAGGTTCTCGATGCCAGCCGCCGTCTTAGTGATCGCGTCCGGTGCGATCCCTTGAGCGTGGCGGGTAACGCCGGACTGCTGCTCCGATTTCTGGTCGACGTATTCGAGCGCGGTTAGAGCTTGAGGGCTGACGTCATGCGCAACCAGCGGCGCTATTGCCGCGCGAACGTCGCCCTTGACTTTGACGACGCCGCCGATTTCGGCATCGAGCAGATCGTCAACCGTGTCCTCATCCGACATTTGCGAGTTGAGGATGGTGCGCGGAATCAAGCTCTGCGACAGGCTGTCGAGCATCAGCCGCATCATCGTCGTGCGGATTCTCTGCAGGTCTATGATGGTGTCGGCTACAGACCGGCCAATGGCCTTATGTGCGACACGGATCGGAGACCAAGTCTTGAATTCGCAGTCGTCGACGGCAACGTTTTCCAGAACCGAGTTCTCGACGCGTATGATGCGCCTCAGTTCAACCGAGCCATCACCATCGTAATCGATCCACAGGTACTCGGTTAGAAGATCGACCTTCTTTCGATGTTGGGAGTTGGTGACCTCAGTGCCAAGCGACACCGATTCATTCTGAAAACGGGACAGGACGCGCGGATCATTGTCCATGTCCTGCGAGTTCTGGCCGGCGAGCGCCGAGCCGTCGGCAATATCCCCGTCCCAATCGGGGAACTCTTTCTTCACATCCCCGAGAAAGCGTTCCTGTTTGCGCCGCACGTAACCGGCCGAGATCGAGGTGCCACGCTGTTGGCTCGGAAATGCCCGGGCCCGGCGTGAGAGTGCAATCTCCTCGGGAGGTACGTTTTCGATGTGGACGCGGCCCATCTTCGGCGTATGCCTGACTTTGAGCGTAAAAGTCGGCAGCGTGATCGGAATGAGCGGCGTCGGTTGCGGCGGCGGAAGCTGAGCCTGCGGCGGCTGCCCCGGAGGGCCGGGAGGCTGGGCCTGCTGGGTCTGTTGCGGAGGCTGGGGAGCGCTGTAACTCTGATCCTGCTCGGGGGGCTCGATCGACTGGCTGGTCTCGTCCTGTTCGAGAATTTCGTATTCCGGGTCGGCCTGGATTTTCATCAGCTGTTCGACGCTGACGCCCTCGAGGATTTCCGGTGGCTTCGGCTTCGGGTCCTGCCACATGACGGAGACGACGCCGAGCCGTTGCAGCAAGCCGTCAAAAGCAAAGTCGTGAATGATGACGGCGCCGGGGTTATCCTCGAACAGGACGTGTTCGAGATATTGCGCGGCGCAATCCGTGTTGCCTTCGTCTTCCGGCGCGTTCGGCGTGCAGGTGACAAGATCGTCGCCGTTCATGAACACCCGCATCAAATCGGGCATCATCCAGTTGATGGTGTCCTCGATGTCGTGCGTCGTGATCTTCGACCGGCCCTCGACTTCATTGCCGTAAGGCGCGCCGTAATAGCGATCCATGGCCTCGGACTGAGCCGTTGCAAGCTCGGACGTATAGAACGACGTTGCGTCGGCTTCCTCAGCCCGGAGGATCGCTACGAGTTCATCATCATCCATGCCAGTTGAATTCTTATCGTCGGCCATCAAGCGCGGCCCTTAGCCAAGACTGCCAATTGAGAAAGAAGCGCGGGGCCGAGACGTTTAGCCATGCGATAGCGCAGCTCCATTGTTCTTTTCCAATCCGGTACTTTTTCGGCGTCGAGTTCCGAATTCACGTGCGCGTAAACGTCCGCCATCTGCCGACGGAGTTCGTCTTCGTCCATGGGATCGGATGACGCGGTATCGTCCGTCTTGCTGCTCAAGAGAGATGTCCGATGTTGGCGCGGCGGCGCTCATGCGTTCTTGGCTTCGTTGCCGCAAAGCGCAGCATCATCACGGCGTATCTTGTGGCGCTCATCAGGTCGTCACGTTCCTTTACGATTTTGCCGTCCAGCCGATGATAGAGCCGGAATTCCTCAAACCAATCGTTGAGGTTCGAGAACACCTTGAAGCGTCCGGTCTGCATGCGATCGAGCATTTCCATAAGGCCAGCCTCGACCCCGTTGCCGCCTTCGGCATGGGTCGCGTGCTCCGGCAGCATGCTCAGCCCTTGTGCCGCGTACTGGGCCTTTAGCTGCTCTCCCGAGCCGCCCTTATCGTGTTGGTAGCCGTCATGTGGCCAGGCGCAGGGTATCCAATCTCCCCAGGGCTTGACCGATGGTGCGTGCAGCGTCGGCGTTTCTTGGCGCACGCGATGACATTTGCAGACGTATATGGCGTCCGCATCCCGATCCCACGCCACGTTTACGGCTGCAAAGGGATGGTCATATCCAAAGTCGAGGCCATTGATCTGCGCCCAGTGGTCTGGGATGTGCATCGGAGAAATGGTGATGGATGATTCCTCAACCGGGAATATCCGGCCTGAGCCCATCGTCGGAATGCCTTTGGCCCGCGCCTCGCGTTCGTGCGGCGGGTATGAGGCAATGATCGAGGCTTTCTGCTCTGCCGAGTAATGATCGACGTCATCGATCGTCATCACCGTAACAGAGCGGGTCATTTATCTCCCAACAGGAAAAGAGAAACCACTTCCGACATGCCGAGCAGCGGCGTGAATGTGATAATCGAGAACTGACCGCGCTGGCCGTTGTTCGTTCGCGTTAGGCCTTCGGTGTAGATCGGGAGCGGTGGTTCTTCGTCGAACCAAACCCCGTCGATCGTCGGGCCTTGCCACTTCTCGCGACCTTTTTCATAGGCCTTGAAGTAGACGATTGATTCCCCGGCCTGAACGTCGCCACCGCCCCCCCACTTGACGATGTAGTTGTCCAAGAGGTTCGGCACGCCCATCGCCCGGTCGTAATCGACCAAGCACTCCTTCGGCACCATGCCAGTGCCCCATTCTTCCTCTCTCGGAGGGTTGCCGATCAGAATGCGTTGCGGGTTATCCCGCGTGGACTCACCCGTCACGCCCGAGGCCCAAAGGATGACGGGCTTAGAAAACGTCGCGCCTTCCCACCAATCGGGATAACGGCCGGTCAGGTGCATGGCCCATTCGCCACCGCCGGCTTTCGTCTTTCCGAGCTGGTTGCCGGCCATAAACAGGCGTTCGTTTATTTCTCTGCCCGCGGCGTGAAACTCTTTCTGTTTCGCGTAGGGCGCATAGTGTCTGAGCTGATTAGTGTCGCGACGCCTTTTCGCTTCCTTCTCGAACTGCTTGAGCAGTAAGGATGGATTGGAGAGCTGCGATTCCAGCTGCAAGCTCATCATCACTGAGTTCCTCGACGCTTGAGGTCTTGACGTTCAGCTCCTTCGGCAAGATTCCGGCAATGACCTTGAGGTATTCATGTGGCCGCTCTTCGCGTACCGTTTCGATTGCTTTGACTCCGTGCGCGCTGAAATCGGCCTGTAGCGCGTTCAGGAAATCTTCCCCGAGCTTGTTGCGCGAACCCTTGGGCCGTCCTGCCGGGTTGCCTGACTGTCCCGGCTTAAACGGTGTCAGCTGTTTTGGAACTGCTCTTGCAGTTGCAGCAGCAGCCTTAGGTTTTGTCATTACGCGCTAGCCTTCGTTTGTCTCACGGCCGAAGGCCAAGCGACTGCACCGCGCGCCACGAGCGCATCGACTCCAGTCCGCTTATCTTCCGGCAGGTGTGCCTTGACCAACGGAACGAGAAGCTTGTCGGTCGGGTTCGGAATGCCCTTCCTGGCGAGTATGGGCAGGATGGTTTGCAACGCGGTATCGAACTCTTCAGCCGTTAGGTCGCTCAATTCGGCACCCCGTTGGGTTGAGCCTCGGCGTCAAGCTGCGCGAGCGTCTTGTCGAAGTCGCTTTGCTCAATCCCAAGACCAGCGAGGCGCGACCGGGCCTCCGATGCGAGACCAGAGAGATAAGCCGTTATGGCTTGACGGATTTCCGGAGCCTGTAGCGGCTGGATATTGAGGTTTGAAGCTCCGACCGTGACGGTGATCGGAGAACCCGTTTCAATGTCCTTGACGATTTGCGGGATTCTCTCAAGGTCGTTGAGATTTCCCGCAGCTGCTTTGATGTCGTCGGGTGTCATGCGGCCTCAAGATATTGCGGTTTCGGAAGCGCGGCTTTCAAACGTTCGATAATCGCTCGAACATCGTCCGCCTTATCGCCTTCCACGAGCTTGACGTAGGTCGAGCGGTCATCGTGAAGCGGGATGGGAGCTTTGGCGATCTCGGGCGCGGTTTCGTCCTTCTCGCCGTAAATCCAGGCATCGAGAACGCCCGGCCGGCGATTAAGTCCTGCCGCCACATAAAACATCGGCGCCAAGAGCAGGAACGCCACCGAACTGATACCCATGATGCCGGTGTTCGTTGCGTCTCGTTCCATCACCGTGACGTTCTCAACGGGCTGGAAGCGCACGAGGCTTAGAGCTTTGAACAAGGTGTCGGTGTGGTTGACCGCGGTCGATGAGACGTAGGTCGCAGCCTTCGCAGCAGTCCGGGCTTTCTCAAGCCCTTTCTGAGCAGCGAGCAGCATGGTTTCGTGCTTGGACAGCTCTTCCGCCTTGCCGGCGCGTTCCATTACGTCGGCAAGCTGTTTCTTGAGGGCGAGGCACTTGGGTCCACACCCGCCGCGGTGCGTTTCTTGGGTGATAGCCTCTTCGAGCGCGGGCTCTTGCGCTTTAAGGCCGTCGGCGGAGACGGACGTAATCCATGGGTTCGCGTCTTTGAGGGCGGCGATGCGGTCAGTGAAGAACTTGATTTTTCCTTCCGCGTCCGTCACCGCGGCGCGCGTGTCCTCATACTTGACGTTGGAGACGTCCGATTGCTGCATGTCGCCAACCCGGATCGAGGCCGAATAGCCGACGTGGGTCAGGAGCGCGACGCAACCGAGCGGGATGCAGCCGACGACGATCCAGCCGGCCGCTGGCTTGTTGCCCTTGCGCCATTCCATAGCGGCAACATCAGGGAGAATGCAGAACGCCATTGCCACGAGCCCAAAGCCTACCGCGTGCAGGTAGGAGAGCGTGGTGCCGAACTCATAAGAAATTCCCGAGTCCACGCCGATGGCGAAGAGCGCGAAGACCCAAAGCATCTGCCCGAACGGCGTGTACTGCCGCCACTGGGTGCCCAGGAACGCACCGACGCCGACGATCACGAAGGCGATGCCACGCGGGATCGCTTTGACAAGCTGCCAAAGGGTCATGGGGTCCTCCCAGGATGGATTAATTCCGGGTGTGAGAAAAGACCCCGCCGCTGCGTCTCATCAGGAGAGGAGAACCGGCGCGCGAAACGGGGGTTCGGCGCAATCCGGCTGTGGCGCAATCGCGGCGGCGGGGGTTCGAATCCTGCGTCCATCCCCCACCGATGCTCAAACCCGCCCTAGGCAAAGCTAGAGAAGTCACACCGGCAGAGAACAGGACAAGACGCGGATCGCTTTCGCGAGAGCCGCACACATATGAAAAAAACCCCGCTTTGGGGGCATTACCGGCTTGAGCTGAATTCAGTTTTTCAGCGAGGGTGGGCCTGGCCTACCTAACGGAACATGGCGTGAAAAGCCCGAGACGCACGATGGGTTTGATTCTCAATCAGCTTATTCGCGGGTTGTGTCAATAGTTACATTACCGGTCGCCAGTACCAATTTTGCACGTTTGTCATCGGATGGATGTCGTTCGGGTCGACTGATCGCAATTCCGTGCACCCCGGCCGCCAAATCTCTACGACTTTGTAAGAGTAAGGCCACTGTTTGATGTCCTTTCTCAAATTGTATGGGTCCATCCAGGGTGTGAAATCATCCGGCGGACTTGCCGTTGGAACGCTCGTGGTCATTTCCACCTCTTGGGCCAGTCTTTCGGCGGCAGCGCCTCGAGCAACTCCGCAATGGCTGTCAGATATTCCGGCTCGGCGCGCGCGCCGTTGGCGATCCGCGAAACATGTGCGGCCGTCATCCCGAGAGCTTGAGCAATGTGAGCCTGCGAGCCGAGGAGGCTGCGGAGACGTTTGAGACCGTTACTCATTTAACACGTCTCTCATAATATTATCCAAAAGTCAATATCTGGTCGCACCCGCATTGACTTTTGGTCAACTTTAAGCCACTATATTATTCGAGCCCCGCAACGGCGGACACCGCGGCGAGGCTCTTGATCTCAAACCTTCATACGAAAGGCCAAGACCCATGAACTACTTAAACCTAATCCCAATCCTCGTCATCGCTGCTCCCGTGGTTTTCCTCGGTGTTGTCTGTCTCATTCACACGATGGAAGCTTCTGTGAAAGGGAGCATCGGGCAATGAGCACATCCATCAAAGGACGCGCTCTCGCTCTTGTGGCTGGAGCCGCATTTACCGGCGGCGCTCTCACGATCCTGCTCGGCCCTGCCTTGCTCAAGCCGTGGGAATGGACGTCCTATCACGTCCTGACCGTGCTTGCGGTATTCGGAACCACTGCGGCCGGCCATCTCCTCGCCGAAGCGGGTTTCAGAAACCCGTTGGCAGCGTTGGGCTTCCTCGTGCTCTTTATCGGCGGCACAGGCCTCGTCGTCGCCAACAGCATCGGGCGTCAGGCGACCACGTTCGAAGAAAACGCACTGTCGGCAGAGGCGGCCAACAAAGCCATTGCCGATAAGACGGCCGACCTGGAACAGGCCCGGGCTCGCAAGGCCTATGCCGACGCTCAGGTGCAGAAGGAAACCGGACGCCGCGGCTGCGGCCGTAACTGCCGGGACTGGCAGCGCAACTCCAAGGACGTAGCGATCGTCATCTCGCAGCTTGAGAAAGAGATTGCCGCCCTCGGACCGAAGAAGCCGGTCAATGCCAAGGCCGAACGCATGGCGGAAATGGCCGCCCTCTTCGGCGTCAACAAAGCAAAAGCGCAAGCGATGTATGTGCTGCTCGAACCACTGCTCAATTGCTTGTTCTATGAGCTCGGCTCAATCGTCTCGCTCGGTTTTGCGTTTCGGCAGGGCAAGCGTCCGGTTTTGGTTGCCGTCGCGAACGATTGCTCAGTTGCCGACACCCAGCAAACGTCTTTCTTCGCTGAGTTGCCGGACGATGAACCACCGAAAGGACGCAAGCCGCGCGAGTTGCCGAAAGGCGTTGTCGAACTCAGGACGCATCCGGTTTTGAAAGCTCTCGAACGAAACGGCGGCTCGGTTGCCAGTCATCGGGAACTTGCTCAGTTGCTCGGGATTGACGAAGGCGCGGCAACCAGGCGGCGGCACGAAGTCGAGGATCAGTTGACAGTCACGCGGCACGGGAAACAGTTGCGCATTGCTCTTAGAGCGTAATTTTCGTGAGCCCACGAAAAAAACAAGATCACTCAGGGCGGCTCTTCGGGGCCGCCTTTTTTATGCGACATCCAGCATGTCGAGGTCCACTTCGACTTCTCGTGTGACGTTGAAAAGATTCAGGAACACCCGCGCCTTTGACCCGTGCAGGTTGGCGATCGTCACGACCTGATGCGCAAACGGCCCCACTGCAATCGCTGCGGATTCCCCGACGCGGAACGCGCGATGAGTGTTCACCGACCTCCGATGCGGCACAAGTCCTCCTGACATCGATCGGAGCTTTTCCATTTCTGATTCCGAGATTGGTGCTGGACGGCGGTTGCCCGACGCATCCGAGGATCCCACGACGCCGTGCACGTAGTTCTCGGCCATGAGGTGCAGCCAAGAGAAGTTCCCGCCGACGAAGATGTAACCGCAGAACATACTGTAGAGACGCGGGATAGCGACGCGCCGCCCATTTCGGATCGCCTTTCGGAACTTGACCTCAGTCGGGCAGAACACCTGATAGCCGCGTTTCTCAAGCAATCCAGGAAGCCATACGCCGTCCTCATCGTGGCGGCCAGCAAGCGTCAGCTCGCGTCCTGATGTGCATCTTATTGCATACCAGATCATTCCGCCCTCGCAAACTGCCCGTGAAGTTTTTCGGATGCAGAGCGATAAGCTACGTGTGCTTCCTCGGCAGTATCAAACGTGCCAAGACTTTTATGTCTTCCGTTGTAGGAAATCTGGGCGCTCCATCGCATCTTTTCGGAATTCCAATAAACACCTTTGAAACCTGATGAATTATCGGATCTCTTGCCGGTATTTCGCATGTTTTCGGAATTCGTCGCTTCACGAAGATTGACATGCCGATTATCGTTCTTATTACCGTTTATGTGGTCTATTTGATGCTTCGGCCATTCTCCGGTCATGTAGAGCCATGCTAGACGGTGCGCGAGATAAACACGATTATCGATGCATATTCGACGATACCCGTGGCTCATCATCGAGCCAGCAATATCCCCGACTTTCATGCATTGTGCCGTCGCGACTTTCCGAGTAAAAACCCCCGTCTCAGGATTATAATCAAGAAGCTCGCGAAGTCTTTCCGATGTGATCAAGGTGCCTTCCTTCTCACGCGAATCTTCTTCGATGATTTGGCTCTGATCGCAGCACTCGCATCCCTGTAGATGGGCCGTAGCTCGATCTTGCCGTTTTTGATCCGCGCACCCTTGCCGATCTTGATGACATGGCCGCCGCTCATGCGCCGTCCTTTTTGGCGAGCGCCGATTTCAAAAGGCCGGACGCGTAATCTTTCGCCTCGGACAGTAAGCGCTCCTCGATCTTTCTAAGCTCTCGTTTCGCATCCTCGGCATCGAGCGTCGCAATAACCTTCGCCTGTTTGACGTTGTTAACGAGGTATCTGAGAACCGCCACGGCATCACCGCAATCATCGGCGAGCCATTCCAAAACGTCGTCATCCAATGGTATTTCGCGGAATTTCTCGGACCTCATTTCGTCAATAAGGCTAGGGAAGCGTTTGTCGTTTTCGGCCGCAAGGATTAAGCGGCGACGCTTGCGCTCCTTTGCGCGCATGGCATCGTGGTCAGGCCAATTGCTCTTAGCGTTCTGCGCTTCGAGCGCGGCCGCAATCCTCTCAAGCACATCGAGCAACTTGCTCATAGCTTACCTCCCGTCTCACGTTTCGAATTTGCAATAGCGTCTCTGATCCACAACCAGGCCGTATATGCTCCAAAGGTAAGAGCTGGTACGAGGATGAGAACTGCGATGATCGTGGTCATTCAGCGGCCTCCGCATAGCGTTCCGTCAACCCGACTTCAGTTCGAAACAATGAAAGCTGATCTTCATCGTCGTAAAGCTTGGCGCGCTTGTCGGAATCCATGCACATCTCACGGGCAACCTTGCGCAGCACGCGCGGATTTATCCCGGCGTCTTTTGCAGAGGCGACGATATCCTTTACCGCCTCCTGGATTGTTTCGATTTCGCGAAGTTGTGCCGCGAGTTGCGTGGCGTAGGTTTTGACGTTCATGACCTTTCAACTCCGAATAGTGCCGGATTTGCTTCCTTCTGCGACTCTTTCAAAACGGGGAACAGAACGTCGATGCCGTTGCCGCAGGAAACACACAGCCGCGAGGTGATCACCACCGCATCACGTGCCGTCGCGTTGGCATGCATCGCGCCAAGCGCAAAATCACCGCCATCACCAATCGCGAAGGGCGCACTCACCTCGACCGGGTACGGTGTTTTCCCGCTCAGGAGCAGCGCGCGGCCGTCCGCCTCAATAACGAGCATCGACCATTCTCCGTCGCACGCTGGCATGTCTGCGCGAGCGCGTCCCTTGTCGAACCACTCCGCCCACGGCTCAAGCATCCCAGCCATACCGGCACAGCCATAAAGTCTACCGTTCTTCTCCAAGATTTTCCGAGTTGGGAATAAACCGCGCTCGTGTCCGAACGTCGTCTGTTTGTCCGCCGCCAGCATGTTGCCGTCCCACGCAATGACCGTCATGCGACCTCCCTGGCTATGAGCTTTCGATGTTCGACGACGTTGCTCATGAATCGTCCCCGTCCAAAAACTTGAGTTTTGGAAGCGTGACCTCGGCTTGAATTGAATAGCGAATGCCGCGCGGTTGCTTGGCCTTGGTGATCATCTTCTTGCTTTCCGTGAACTTGTTCGGGTCCAATCCGGCCGTGCGCGTGGTCCAGGCCAACGCTTCGATGTCGGAGATATCCATCATCCTCGGTTTGCTCATGCCGCAATCTTCCCATCGCGCTTGAGGTTGCTTTCCATGAGCCGCGACAGCCATCCCGACATGTCACCGCCCGGCATGTTGGCTTTCTGAAATTCCGCAGCCTCCGCGTAGCGCGCTGCCTGCTGTTTGGCGTAATCGACCCATTCTTTCGGCGGCATCAGCGCATCAATATCGTTGTGAGACTGCCCCATCATGATCCGTCGCTTGACCGCCAAAATCAGGTGGCCGCGAAGCTCCTTGCCCCACCCTTCGGCCACCGCGTCCCGCACCCACGGATGCCGCAGGAAATGCGATGAGAACTCGCCCGACGCCGGTTCCATTTTCCCGGTTACGCCGTGGCGCTTCATGCCGTTGACGAAACAGCGTGCGTTCCAGTCCGCCCGCTCGGGCGTCATCTGCTCAGTGGACGTGTTCATCGAGCAACCCCTGTGATTTCGCCCAGGCGATATTTTCCTGATAAATTTCATCCTCGGATTTGATGCGTGGGCGCGGTTTCAGAAGCGCGGACATTGCCGCCGCGGCAGGCTTCGGGTTGGCGCTGTAGGCGCCGTCATGAACCTTCGCGAACGACGACGCCTGCAACAGGAAATCGAGGCTTGCCCGCCATTTGCCGTTGCCGCCTTCGCCCTTGAGGAAGGGCGACGATTTGATGTTTTCAAGGGCGCGGTGCCAGCCTTCGAGGCCAAATTCCTTCAGCCGGGCGATGATCTTTCGCTCGCGGTCCGGCGTCATGCGCGAGGCTTGCGGGATGGCGGCGATCAATGCCGCGTCGTTGTAGGCGTGGAACGCTTCCAGGGCTTGCGTTCGTCCGAATTCTGACTTCGGTTTTCGTTTTGGGGGGTTGGGGGGTATATTATTTAAAATAACTACTTCCGAAGGAAGTTCTTTAGTCGGGCGTGTAGTTATATCTCGGGCGCACGAAGGCTCGGGCTCTGAAATTCTCACTGGTGAGACGAGTGAGACGGTTTTTTCCGTTATTTTCTCATCAGTGGGAATTGTGGGAATCTCACTGGTGAGAACAGTGGGAATAGTGAGAACGGTGAGAACGGTGAGAATGAGGTCGGACGCGTGCTCGGCAAACTCTTTTTGCGCTCGGTAGACGGTTGATTTCGGCAACCCAGTGACCGAGCAAATGTCGGCAACTGAACGCGCGCCGGTCGACGCTATGATTGTCCCGATATATTTTGCCGTGGCCGATATCGGGAGCGCGCCAATCGCCTTCAATTGCTCAAACGAAGCGCCCGGATTGTTGACTTCTGCTGGCATTTCCTGTAGTGCTTGTTCCGTCATTTGTTGCCTCATAATCTTGAATATCTGAGCCTGCTTCTTTGCCCGAAGCGGGCTCTTTTCGTTTCCGCGGCGGCCCGGTGCCGTTACCCTGAGGGCCCTAAGACGATGAGTGCCAAGCCGTGGCGCCGTGCTCTCAGACCGCGAAATTTGGTTCAGGTCATTGAATGCGGATATTTGTCGGACAGGATGGCACCGCTTGTCGGCAGACCACTGCCTATCGGCACGTAGCTCGAGGCGGTTGCGCCGTTCTGGACGCTCGCGCCGGCCGGGGCACGAATGAACTCGTAAAAGACTCGCGCGCGACGGGCGGTTATTTCAGGTTGTTCGCCGGGGTTTCCGGCGCGCACCGCTAACTCCAGCGCTTCCTTTGCAATTTCAGTCATTCTGATCCTCATTTTAAGAAGATGATGAAACGCACACGAGTGGATGACGCACTCACGGCGGGCGATCGCGTTCCCTCATTGCTTTAGGCGTCAACGGCCAGGAGTAGGCCTACGGTCCTTTCGGAGCCGATCACCTTGGCAACACGCGATCGCCCGGCGGCAGAGGGCCAGGTACGCAAACGCGACTAGGACTTGAAAAACGCGAGTGAAGCTCTACTCAGAGCGCGGGCTGACACGCCCGCCGCCTAGGGTGGCGAGTTTTGTCGTCCGTTATTCCGAAGACTTTTTCTTTGTCGATCTTCCAGCCGCGGCGCTCGCACTCGAGATAGATATCGAGGTGATAGCCGCGCGGAATTTCCTTTTGCGCCAGCCAATTACTGACGGCACTCGGAACCACTTTAAGGAAGTCAGCGAGCTTTCCCGTCCCACCGAAGGCACCGACAAGTTCGCGTATAGACGAGATGCGCTGTCCGTTCATCCGTGAATTATTTTCATGCTTCATGAATTCTGTCAACTCATCCCCCCACTTCTGGCGTATCTTTCCACCGTCCCAAATCGGGACTAAGCGATTTCCATGGCCGGAAAGCGCGCAACCAAGACCACGAAGACACTCGCGCCTACGGCGGGCGTATCGTGGAGTGATCTGTTCGTGGATCGTGGCAAAGAAGGAATTGCGTACCGTTTGACGCTGACACGTCAGGCGTTGGGGTACGACCAGAGTACATTCGCAAAGAAGGCTGGCATCGCCGCCAACACCTACAATCAGTACGAGAACGGGAAGAACGCACCTGACATGGAGCGGGCGAACGCGCTCTGCGACACGTACCGCTTGACCCTGGATTGGATCTTCCGCGGGGATACATCGTCCCTCCGTCGCGAGACCGCGAACACTATCGATGCCATCCGGCAGCTCCGGGAACAGTCAGCAAATTAGATTTCTCGAAACTCAATTTGCGGCCGACAATTCGATTAAATAGCCTTTGATTTGCGGCGGCGCGGCCACCCGGCCGTGTCTGATCGCACACGCTTATCCTCATTGTTTGCTTTGCTTATTTGGGCCGCGACTATCGCTGCCACCCGCTGCCGCGCGGCTCGTCAACCTTGATAAAAATTCCTGGCGCACGATGATTTTTCATGCCGCGTGGCATTTTTGCCGTGCACATTAAAATTCATGACGCATGAATTTTTGTCTTGACCAGTTCACGGCGCATGAATTAACTTCATGGTCATCAGCGACGCACCTGGGACCTTCTCCACCCCCTTCCTCCCACGCGGTTCCTACCGTTCGCCTGATCCCGCTGCCGGTTGGTGCCCAATGGTGGGCTTCAATCGAAATTCAGCCAGCCACCCGGCAGCGGGTCATTTTCGAATTTGGATCGAAGGAGCGCACCCGATGCAGGACGATGGGGTCATAGGTTTTGATTTCGAAGAGACCGGCGTCGATCTCGACGGCGCCGAGGTCGGAATGTTTTCCGGCACCGCCTCGATCGATCAGGACGGAGTTGTCGTCGGGCTGACACTCGATGCTTGGATCGATGGCGGTTCGCAGTTCGGACCCCTGAAACAGACGACGCTCTACCTCAAGGTCCCGATGCAGCGCAACCATCTGACGTCGCTCCCGGACCTCATTGCCAGAGCTTTGGCCGACACGATCGAGAAGCGGTTTGAACGCCAGATCGAAGATGAGTTGAACGACTGGCACGTTTCACTTGCCGAACGTGAGTTCGAGCGGGAGGCCGTGTGATGACAAGTGAAGTCCTCTCAACAGAAATCGCGACGACCGCGGCAAACGCGAATTTCGGTAAGCCGTCTGCTGCCAAGCGGGGCCGTTGGAAAGACCTGCCGTACGTGCCGGTTGTTGACTACGGCCCGCAGAAGATTGGCGTCCATGCGACGCGCACGAAGCAGCTGATGGGCTTGGCATTTGCTACCCGCGCCGAAGCTGTCGCCAGCGCGGAGTCATATATCGATCGCGAGAGAGCAATGCTGGCTCAGAAACTCGCAGGGCCGAGATACCGCGCGCTGCGTCTCCAATACGGCCTTCCTCAAGAATTGGAGACGGCCAATGTCTGAAGTCCTCTCAACAGAGACGAAGTTTACGCGTCACTTGGATGACGATGAACTCGACACGATCCTGATCATCGCCAAGAACGAGCAATCAGGGCGCATTACGCCTTTCGAGGTTAAAGAACTCGTCCGTGTCTATCGCGCGACTCCTGATCTCTATGAGGCGCTGTACGTGATTACACTTCAGTACCCATATTCCGACGATCAGCTTGAAGCAATCGACGCCGACCGAGACGACGACGGACCGATCTCGCGACATTGGGCAAGAAAGATGTTGGCCGCTCGTGCCGCTCTCGCGAAAGCACGCGGCGAAACCTCTCTAGCTCAAGCGGAGGCAGAAGATGCAAGCGAGTGAAATCTTATCCAAAGCCGCTGATCTCATAGAGCCGGAAGGTAAGTGGGTGCAAGGTGCTTATTCGGACGGGCGCGGTGCCTACTGCATGCTCGGAGCACTCGACGTCGCTTGCAACGATAGTCGGCTGATTACTCCGTGCATGGAGGCCATACGGGAAAGCATAAACTTCTGCAACATTGCCGCCTGGAACGATGCCCACAATCGCATCCAAGCCGAAGTCGTAAGCGCACTTCGTAAGGCCGCTAATCTCGCTAAAGAGCAGGAGAACCGGTGATCATGTTTATCCCCGAATATCCGAAAGCCCTCGGCCGCCTACAGGGCAACGTCATCGCTCTCGCTGAGATGATCGAAATCGTCTCCGAGAATATCAAATTCGATGACTGGGCAAAGATCGAACTGGAAACGATCGCGAGAAAGCTCCGCGCTGCCGAGCAAGAAGCGGAATCCATGTGCAGCCCTGAGATCAACGAGGAACAGTCATGAGTGGCACTAATGTTGTCGCGCTCAAATCGGGCGGCTCAATTGCGGGCATCGTTCCGCAGTCCATAGAGGAAGTGTTTCGCCTTGCTCAGGCCGTCAGTCTCAGTGGACTGGCCCCGCGCGACTTGAACACGCCGGAAAAGATCACCGTCGCCATCATGACGGGCCTGGAACTCGGGTTGCCGCCGATGTTCTCACTTAACAAGATCGCCGTCATCAACGGCCGTCCGACGCTTTGGGGTGACGCTCTTCCTGGCTTGCTCTGGTCGCGCGGCTTCAAGATCAAGGAGTGGATTTCCGACGAAATCGCGCACTGTGAAGTGACTCGGCCGGATGGCGAAAAGATCGTCCGCACCTTCTCACCGGCAGACGCACAGAAGGCTGGTCTAAAGGATAAAGCAGGGCCGTGGAAGCAATACCCGGCCCGGATGCTAGCGATGCGCGCTCGTGGATTTGCCTGTCGTGACGGCGCTGCTGACGTCCTAGGCGGCCTCTATCTCAAGGAGGAGATCGAGGACGGCGTAGCGTTCGATGAAGCACCGAAGCGCAAGTCATCGTCGAGTGCAAAGAAAGACGGCACCGACAAGGTATTCAACGAGATCATGGGCGAGCTTCGCAACGCCAAGAATAGCGTCGAACTCGATGAAATCCGCGATCGGAATATGGAGACCTGGGACACGCTTCCATCGCGTTGGGCCGAGCTTCTGACGTTCGAATACGACGACAAAATGGCTGCGTTTCAGGCCGAAACAACAATCGAAATCGCCGCCGAATAATTTTCAAATCCCAAGGCCAAGCCATGAACGCGCATCCTCGCATCGTCACTGAACCAGAAGTCGAGAAAGCGTTGGATTTTCTCCGCGATGGTGCCCGCGCAATCGGTGATGCAAAGGCTCGCGTCATCCGTGCCGGGCACATGCTGAAACACATAGAGGCATTGGAGTTCAAGCTCTCCGACGCGACATCGAACGATAAGCGTCAAGCAGATGCCAGAACGAGCGCCAGGTACATCGAAGCGATAGAGGAAGATGCTGCCGCGGCAGGAGACTTCGAGCGGTTGAAAGCTCTCAGGGAAGCGGCAGCACTCCGTATTGAGGCGTGGCGTTCAGAGAGTGCCACCTATCGATCAATGCGACTTTAGAGGCCTGCAACATGACCGACCCAATAGACCGGCTCATCCAGATCAAAGAGCACATTGAAGAATTGATGGAGGGCGAATACGCCAGGGCAGAAAAGCTTGCAGCGGAAAACATGAAGCTCGCCCTCGCATCCGCCCTCGCAGCTCTCAAAGCAGCCTCTACAGACGTCCGGCATGAACGGACACGGACTCAGATCAACGGCGCTCGCGAACAGATCGCCAAAGCGTTGAGGGCTGCGTGATGGCAAGCCAAGTTCCACGCGAACATATTTACGGCAACTGGAAACCAACCGTAACCGAACGGGCAAAGGCAAAACGTATGGCGCCGAAAGTGAAGCGCGAAAAGCGGCCGGGGAATAGCGAGGCTCATCTAGCAGCCATACGCACCCTGCCGTGCTGCATTCCCGGCTGCCAAATAGTTGGCTGTGACCCACATCATAGCAAGGTTGGCCCGGCTGCTGCGGAGCGTTCCGTTGGCCGGCGCGCATCTGACCGTTGGTGCGTTTCGTTATGTCGGAAACATCACGACGAGGTTGAGGCCGTAGGTTCTCGACGTGAAGCCGGATGGTTTCTTGAGCGCGGGATTGAGGTCATCGAGCTAGCGGCGGCTCTGTGGGCTGTATCTCCCGACAAGGGCGCAATGGCCCGGATCATCCTAGCTCATAAGTCTCCCCTCCCCTACTGCAGCAAAGGGAAAATGAAATGAAGCTGCGCGTGCTGGATTTGTTTTCGGGTATTGGAGGTTTTTCTCTTGGCCTTGAACGAACAGGGGGATTCGAAACCGTCGCGTTCTGCGAGATTGAACCGTACTGCCGAGCCGTCCTCGCAAAGCACTGGCCAGCCGTCCTCTGCTACGACGACGTTAGAACGCTCACAGCCGATAGCCTGGCAACAGACGGAATTGCTGTTGACGTCATCTGCGGCGGGTTCCCCTGTCAGGACATCAGCTTTGCAGGAAAAGGTGCCGGACTGTCTGGCGAACGGTCGGGACTATGGCGCGAGTATGTCAGAATTATTGGCGAACTTCGACCAAGGTTCGTCATCGTGGAAAACGTCGCAGCGCTGCTTGATCGAGGGCTGGGCGACGTTCTCGGGGACCTGGCCTCGCTCGGGTACGATGCAGAGTGGCATTGCATACCAGCTTGTTCCGTTGGTGCCCATCACATCCGAGATCGCGTCTGGGTTGTTGCCTACCCCGTGCGCGACGGATTTCAAAGCCAGGTTCACCTTAGAGACAGTCTTGAGGCGCGCATCAACGAGTTCTCGCGGAGTCCGGCTAGGAGAGACACTTTCCCGATTGACTGGGAAAGTAGGTCGTCCGAACCCGCGTTTCTGGGAATGGATGATGATGTTCCCAATTGGATGGACCGAGTGCACGCCTGCGGTAACGGCGTCGTCCCTGAAATCCCGTTCCTCATCGGCAAAGCGATCCTCGAAAGCTTGAACCAACCTTCCCTAACCGGATCATCCTCATGACAGAAGCAGCACAAGAAGAGCGGAGCGAATGGATATGAGAGACGATTGCATGCCGACCCGCGAAAGCAGCGGCGACAGCTTGGATACTGGAGATTTCTGGATGGTCTGGAATGTCCATGGACGGGCGCCGACTGTAGCTCATTCGTCCTTAGAGATCGCGGAGCAGGAAGCCCAGAGGCTCGCTCGCGTCGCACTGGGAGAGACGTTTGTGGTTCTCCAAGCCCTGCACGCGTTCAAGGTTGCCACCCCTGCTCCCCCGCCCGTCGAAAGGCTCGCACTCAATCTCATCGACCATATTCCATTTTGAGGCTCGCAATG
>Ga0164242_10000655_pt1 | contig 41789 bp, 38 predicted proteins | sample OricomgcompostMG_FD_108783 | JGI IMG/M metagenome (GOLD analysis project Ga0164242, IMG submission 108783) | Miracle-Growth compost microbial communities from Emeryville, California, USA - Original compost - Miracle growth compost (MG) ... | reverse complement strand
CAAAAACATGTCGTTCCCTATGGTGCCGCCCTTCCAGATTCTCGGCCCGGTGAAGGGGCCCTACGCGGGTACCGTCTGTTTGCCACAGGTCCCGTTACCGAAGGGGATTACCGTCAAGGCCGGCGATAACGCCACCATCCAGCTTGTCGAGCTGGCCGCTCACGGGGCTTCGCTGTTCTCGGTGAGTTGCATCTCCTGCCTGGACGACCTCCACCTCCCTTGGCGAGACAATCGAGCTAGATTATGGAAATTTGCTGACCAAACTCCGTCCCTCTAGTGCGTCGACATCATTTTCGTCGAACCTAACGACCCCCGCCTCCTCGAAGTCAATGAGACCAACTGTTTCAACAGCAACGATATCGGCTTTGCTGACATCTACACCATTACCACCCGCGCCTCCCGCCAAGGCAACCTTACTAGCGGTGCCGACTCTGTTAGCTTATGGTACTTCGGTCGCCATCAGTCCGCCGGCCCGCTCGCCTATCTTGGCTGGCTTCCCATCGTGCTAGGCGGCCTGTGGGTGTTGCTGTGATCATGGTCGATTTCGCTTGGTCTAACTTGTGTGGGCCGGGGGAACTGGCAACTACTGGCTGGGAATGGCTTGCACGGCGCGATGGGCTGATCCCCTGTACATTTGGCAATTATTAGCCGGCGTTTTATCGGGTTACGGCTGGGTCCTGGGAACAGAACTGGGTATTTTTCTTCTTGGATATTTCTTTAACCCCTCTTAACTGGGGGATCCGGCTTGGTAGCCTTCCGCCTCTTTTTACTATGGAAACGGCGGGGAATGCCATTTGTAATGGCTAGCTAATCGCCGGAAATAGGCGGTGAACGATAGACTCGGAAAGAAAGGAGAGCATATTCGTCCAGTTGTTTTCCCGCGTCTCCGCGGGCATCTGCTTCTTGCGTTGTTTCCCCTGCGACTCGATACCATGCCCCCCGACGAGAAGGGGATTCGACTTGGCGAGATTGTGCAACCCCTGAGTCTCCCTAGAAGCAACCATTAAGTGAAGGTTGATTCTTTTTGCGTATCAGATAGTTGTATCGCATATTGACCACTTGGTTTCGGGTTGGAGGACAAGCCACTCAGCATACAACCGTTCGCCCAGTTGCCTCACTTCTATTCACATTAAGCGCCCATTCCTCGTACTATGCCTCGGCCTGAAACGGTGTTCCTACCCCGGCCGAGGAGATCCTCATGGAGACACCCCGATAAACAATCTCAGAAAGCCCCGGAACACACGGCAGGGTCGGTTAACCAAAGGGGGGACGCAATCTCCACAAGAGGTAGCCCTCTAGATATACACTCGTACACTGCGGTAGGCTCGTATGTTTTCAAGATGATGCAGATACTTTCTGCCTCCGCGCGCAACTTGACACAGCGCGGATCTGGTATCTTTGTTAATTTGTCTATCGTGGTGGTCATGAACTACCTTAAAACCTCGAAGTCCTTGATCATCTACGTGCTGGACTAGTGTAGGTAAGAGAGTTACCTGGATCAAAAATAATGCGTAGAAGTCCGTTTGATTCCACCCATACGGGCAACGGAATGGTATCTAAATCCACTGGTCTAATGTTGGGCCCCTCTCCCTATGCTCGGAAGCTAGTTCCCGTGCTCGGCCTTAGGGTAGCATACCCAGGCACTCCGCCCCAACATCCTTGACGCGCTCATCGCTCGCTCGGGAGACAGCACCGCGCACCCACTCGCCTGCTCCCAGCGAGTTGGCCGTCTCGCGCACCTCTCCGCCGATAGACAGAAGCATACCAAGCGCCATCAATGCTCGGTAGAGGACCTCGCTGTCGCTCTGCTCGCGGAGCGTCTTCCCAAGAATGTTGCAGAGTAGGAGCGGGCCCTCGGCATTGACGGTCCCTTCTGGCTTCCTGGCCTCCCCGAACGCGAGGCACGCGTAGTTGAAAGCCGCCGATGTGAGCGCGATCTGCACGTTGCGGTTCCCGGCACCAATGGCCGCCGTTGTGGAATCAACACCGGCAATACGTTCCATGGCGGAGACGACCGTCGCCGCCTCGCGGGCGGCGACGACACGGCCCTCCGGTGTAGCGAAGAGGTTGGTGATAGCGCGGAGGGCCATCATGACACTGTTCTCATTGATGGGGAGCGTCGCGGGTTCTGGCTCGAGGGCCGCTGAAAGAACGGACTGGACGATGCCACCGACGTGAGGGACGGTAAGCGTGGCGACTGAAGGCGCTATCACCATGCACCTGAGGAGGTCAAGACCGGGGAGGCGATCCGGGTAGGCCCATTTGGTCGTCAGCTTGATGACTATGCTAATGGCTTCATCGGGTATGTCGAGAGCCTTGGCCGTGGCTGCAGAGTTGAGGGTGGTGATGAGCTGGCCGAGAATGCCTTGTTCCGAGGGATTCAGAGCATATTCCTTGTCGCCATTTTTGATGAGGTTCGTGTTGATCGAGAGAATCTTCTTTTGGATTGGCTCAAACTTGGCCTGTGATAGAGTGATGAATTCCTCATGTGGGAGATACTTCTTCTTGGGGGATTCCCCGGTGCCGCCAGAGGTGCCTGCTGATGGTCTCTCAGACTCTTCACCGATTGTAATCCCTTTCGAGTTCTCGATGATGAACTTCCCAACGCTCTCAAGATATGATATAGGTAGCTTGTTTCTCTCTAAGAACTTCGTGGCAGCGTCGTAAGGATTCTCGGTGGCGTTATAGGGAAGTTTCAGCGGGGGTTTCCCCTCCTCGACATCAACATCGAAGACTTTGTCGTACTCTTTACCTTCATACATCACCTTTGCCTGGCTAGCAGCAGCGTCGACAACGGTCCCAACGGCGATCCAGCTCTGCTCACCTGTAAAATGGGTTAGCTGTTTTATGCTTCTCGGCTGTTGTGCCCAGGGGTAGGATGTCATACTCATTGACCATTGATGGGCACCAATGGATCCATCATCCTCCCGGATCATCTTCACCTCGCCGTCCTTTCTGCCAGGATGGAGCTTCAGCCAGTCCGGCTTGTCGAGTTTCTCCTTGTTGATTTGGGTGTTGAGCTGCTGCTGCGGGATTGCTGAGGCCTTTACTGATTCGTTAAAGTGTGCCAGCACGTCTACTGCCGCAGCTCGCTCAGGGTTTCGGCTGAAGACACGGACAATGTAGTCACTTGCGCCGGAGACGATATCGCCAGAATCCGGGCAGACCGCAACGCTCCAGACGGATATAGCAGGATGTGTTATGGTTTGTATGCAATCTGAGCCACTCCAGACTCGGAGAGTCCGGTCTTCCCCAGCACTCACAATCTCTCCGGTTGTCAGCGCAGTCAGGGAGTAGACGTAGTTCTCATGGCCAATCAACTCGCCAACTTGCTGGCCGTTGAGCTTCCATAGCCGGATTACTCCGTCGTTGCTGGCACTCGCAAAAGCGGCACCGCTCGGGTGGCCCTTGATACCTGTCGGTAGCTTGCACAAGGCGCGGACGGGTTCTGGGGTGGCTATTGTCGTCCGCGGCTCGACCTCGCCAGCATTGCTCTTGCGTGTATCAAAGACACGTATTTGTTCGTCTGCAGAACCCGTGATGACGGTATGCTCGTCTAGGGCGAGCACGGCTAGTACACTCTTGTCAGAGCCGTGCTTCAGCAGCAGCTCCGTCTCCCATTTCCCAACCATCCAGACCCGACACTGGGCATCCCACCCCCCGGAAACAATCCAAGTACCCTTTGGAGAGATATCCAGTGCGCAGACATTGTTCGCGTGGCCGACGAGTAGCCGTTCGGCGTCGTCGGTAGCGGTTGAGGTGGGCTTTCGTACTTCAATGATGCCGTCCTGCCCGCCCGACACAACGAGCCCGCCCGGGTAGTCTTGTGATGGTCGGAGATATGCGAGGGAGTTGATGTAGTTATGGCCCACGGCGGCCGTTAATCCTTCAAACACCGGCGGCGAAGTGGAAGTCCTGCTCCACGTGCGAATGGTACGGTCTCTGGAAGCGGATATAATCGACTCAGCAGTAGGAAAGCAGACGGCGCGGACCTGGTAGGAGATATGGTCGTTAGAAAGAGGCAAGGAGGAGAATTAAAACTTGTAGTCTGTTCCAAACTCACATCACCTTCGTGGCCGCGCAGCTGAGCGGAGAGCTTGAAGTCGGGCATGATGGCGGGGGCGGGGCAAGGAAACTGAGAGCGGAAGTGCGAGAGAAGAACAAACAAAGGCGATACTGGAATGCGATGGCCTTCTTCGCTCGCTAGTGTTTTCGCTCGGCGGGAAGCTGTAGTAGACGGCTAGTTGGGATGCTTGACGTTGTCAAGACTAGAAGTCGACCCGTCAGAGAGAGCGAGGCAGTTGCGTTCGATGGAGCTCCATTGGCATCGATTGATTACAGCACCGCAACCCGCGTCGGCTAAACCACGGAAAAGGGAGGGGGGACAGGGGGACCAGAGCTTCAGCCACACCCCGCATTGATTCCAACTTGCCCAGCTTGGCTGAGTGCCACATGTCACGGCCCCCTCTGCCCCACCATCAACGTTGATAACTTCCATCTCCGCCAGTCGCCCCAGTCGACGCTCGTGCTCCCCTCGCGGCCTGCGGCTCATCCCATCCCTGACCGACGAACTTCTTTTTCGAGCGCGAGGCCTGAGGATGACGGCCTGTTCGGCATAGAATTTTGCGCTTTTTGCCTCGTCACGATCAACGTTTTAACGACCCGTTACGATTCCGCACTCTTTCTTCTTTTTTCTTCTGCTCGCCGCCTCCATCGAAACTGCAAGGCCCAACCCCGTCGTCAGCACAACCACAGCTCTCTGTGTCTGCCTCTTTGTCACTCTCGTCGCTGCTGCTACTTTATCTTCTTACACTCGCCCCCGACTACTCCCGACCAATTCGAGCGTTCTGTCCCCTTTCGAAACCCCCTTTCGGAGGCTCACATATCCTGCCCCCGCCCTGGAACTGGACCCGGACCGCCGCGATGACTTCTGAAAACCCGCGGCAATATGTCCCTCTGACCTGTCACGGCCACTCCAGGCCCGTTCCACATCTAAGCTTCTCGCCGCTCGAAAAGGAAGACGTTTACTACATGATCTCCGCGTGCAAGGGTACGTCGTGATCAACCAGCGGCAGCGCAAGAACCACTTGTTGACCCTGAAACAGATGGAAACCCCATGCTCCGCGATGGCCAAACAGGCGACTGGTAGGACTCTCTTTCCCGGGCTCTGGACCTTGTACTGATAGATGGACAATAGGATTGGGACGTTTCTTGGGCACAAGGGAGCAGTGTGGCAGGCGAAGCTGAGCCCAGATGCGTCGACAGCCGCAACCGCCTCGGCAGATTTCACTGCGTGAGCATAACAGCCCAACCCCCCTCCCCCCTCACAGCTACGATATCTAACCTATCTATAGCAAGATCTGGGATACGCACACCGGCGAGCTCCTCTATATCCTCCAACACGACCATATTGTCCGCGCAGTTGCGTACCCGTTCGACAACTCCGGGATGATCGCCACGGGAGGCTTTGAGAAGAAGCTCCGAATTTTTGATCTGCAGGAGCAGAAGCTTGATACCACACCCGGTATCAACGGCGCGGAGCCCACCGTGAGCCCCGTCACCATCCCGACGTCTGATGCCTTCGAGATTGGCGAGGGCACGCACACTCAGCCTATCAAATTCATTGTCTGGGCGATTGACCCTAACGTGCTTATCACTGCGTCTGGCGACACGCTGCGCTGGTTTGACCTACCTAGCCGCAGCTGCATCCGGACCGAGAAGCTCGACGCCGAGGTTACCTCCTGCGAACTGGTTTCTCTGGCACCCTCGCACAGCACTCCTGGCGATATTGGGGGCGGCCTTCCAGTCTTAGCTGTTGCGGCGGGCAAGACAGTTTGCTTCTGGTCTGGCCCTAAAGCCGATCAAGAGTTGAAGCGTATGACTCTGACGCACGGCATCGCAAGCGTCGGCCTCGACATCAAAGGCAAGAAGTTCGTTGTCGGCGAGGAGCCTGGAACATGGGCCAGGGTGTACCGCTGGGACGACGTGAGCGAGATTGGTATGCTTTCTCGGCCATAAATTCCCTCCATCCGCTAACTTCGTTTACTAGATGTCCACAAAGGCCACCACGGGCCGATCTGGTCCATCGCGTTCTCTCCCGACGGGAATCTCTACGCAACCGGCTCGGAAGACGGGACGATTAAGATGTGGAAGAACTGCGAGGGCTTTTATGGCCTCTGGCGCGGCGGCGGCGTGTCCGGCGGTGCTGAGCGCAACATCGAGTAGGAAGATGTGAGTCCCACTCAACCGGATGAAGCCACCTTGGAGGAGGGCAACCCAGCCAGAAGTTCGGATCGGCGGTCTGGATCGGACGGGGGAGTCCTTACTCTAGAACCGGTAATCTGTGTCGCCAGAGCACGTACTCGGACATCCGCTGAGATGATTCGAGACTTCCAAAACCGGCTACGCAGGTTCAATATCTCGTCAAGCTCGGACGGCTAGCAAGCACAGTCAAGCTATTTCAGTCCCCAGAAGAGCCTGAATCGACACCACGCAACGAGCTACATCATCATAGACAATAGGTTTTTTTTTTTTTTTGTGTCACATATATTGCTTTCGCATTGATCCCCATCATTTTTGTCGTCTGGCCAGCCGTGATGGACCACCATGGGCAGTCAATATCAAAGAGTACAGCGCCCTCATTCCCGTGTGCACCTCTCTGGTGTTGGTGTTCTCAGTTGTCAGCACGTATGCTCGGCGAAACGGCAATAATTTGAGTGAATATGGGTTCCTTTGTATCCTACATATTAGACCCGGGCCAGAACAGTATGCTGAAGCCGAGGCTTCCCTTCACACACGCCGGGCAGGTTGGGCATGGGGCATACCTATTAATAGACGCACATATCTGATATCCCCACCCTCTTTCCAGCCGTCATGTCGCGTTATCTAGGTACGTACTGGATGTTATGTGCGGCCTTGGCCCGTTACCGATATCTGATAGTGTCTTCAATCTTCCTCTTGAGGGCCCATTGTCGGATAGCCGAGTTGAATCCCGTTCGGAACTGCGAACGCCGACCAGTGGTAGATAGGCCTTCTTTTGCAAGCACTTGGGTCTCTACAAAGAGAGTTAAATGGTTTTTAGAACGTTGACTCGGGCCGCAACTTAATTATATACAGATACATGTTCAATGTCCCCATCCAAACGCCAACCCCGACCGTTTCATCACTCATGGGGTGGGTATTGCCGAGCCCTTCACCAGCAAAGCCTAGCGCCGCCAAAGAAACGCACCTCCGGCACAACCTGGAACGAAGAAAACCAGATTCTCACTGCGGAATGCTGATTTCGTACCCAATCAGGACCTCGGTCGAGCTCCCGTCCCAACCCCTCGTGCCAGCCGTCGACAGCATGAACCGCGAGGTCGGGTCGATGTAGAGCGAGGAGATTATGCCCGGTCTCGGCGGGCCGGGGATGATTAGGAATGGAACGGCCGAGTGCTTAGAGGTGGCAGTGTCGCGGAGGTCGTAGAGGCGGAGGATGTCGTGGGAAGCGCTGTCTGTCGTGTTAGTTGCAGGACTCCCCAGATCTAGGATCGACCCATAGGGTTTATGTCCTCTAAGATAAGAAAAAGGGGGTGACTAGGGGGAGCGGCCGGGGGACTGGGAGCACTCACCAAACCAAATGCCTCCCATTGGGCATCGGCCGCACGCAAGTCACGGCTCCGCTGCCTGAGGGGAACTTGAGGGTCCTCTCGGGCTGCCACGCCCCTCGGGCATGGTGGATGCTAAACTCCTCGACGGTACCATTCCGCCTCCCGGCATAGATACGATTCCCGTCAGGGCTCCAGCACGCGCCCTGGCACCATGGTGGCACACCGTGCCGATTTCCGATTCGCGCCACGGGATCGGGAGCCCGCCTGTCCCATATCCGTATCGTACCGTCCATGGACGCGCTGAAGAAGGTATTGATTGATGACTGCGATGGATCGTGGTGTGGCGGGGGTGCAGCGGAGCCGAAGACCATGCCTGGGGAGCCGGCGTTGCTACGTGGGGACGAGGCAGCGGGGGCTTCAGCGAGTGGAAGATCTTGCTGCTGTTGGCCTGTGGCGGTGGAAGGAGAGGTGCCGCTAGGAGGAGGAGGAGCTGAATGCTGGCCCTCGGCGGCGGCCGTGGTCGTTTCTTGAGCAAAGTCGAAGGTGTCATGCGAGGCATCAGCGTTGAACACGGAGCTATTTCCGTTCGGAAGGCTGTCGTTCGCGCCGCTACCATTCGCCCCCTCCGGCTCCTGAGGGGGCTGAACAGCTGGCGCAGGCCCACTATCGGGATCGAATGCTCGCGCATTAGCCATCTCTGCCTCGCCCATAGGAAAGTCTTCCGAGTGATCCATGCCATGTTGGCCCATGTCCATGGCCCGAGAGAACTCGTCGTCGTCATTTCCCCCAAAGGAGCCTCCGCCCATGGTGTCGTTATCACCGAATAGCGAGCCGGCGGGACTTCCGAAGAGAGACTCGTGGGCCGGCGAGCTCTGGGGGTCTCCGATGCCACCCCCGTGCCCACCGGCATCGTCACCCGCTCCGGCGTTGGTATGGTGGCCCATGGCACCAGTCTCGTCTATGCCATTCATGAACGTGCCGGATGCGATGGGGTGGTCGTTGTTCCCCTCTATGGTATCGCTCCTAATCTCCACCTCGCCCGCCTCAGCCGGGATCTCCCCACCGCTCGCAGGCCGTAATTCTAGTGCCGAGATCTGTCCGCCACTACCTTCAAACCTCCGTATAACCTGGCCCGTGTTCAAGTCCCAGTCCAGCACCATCTTGTCCCAGCTCCCACTCAGCACGCTCTTCTCGTCCGGCGCCAGCGACAGTGCGCTCACGGCGTTAGTGTGACCGCCGTCCCGAAGCACGTGAATCCTCTTGCCCTCGTCGTGCCTCACGCTCTGTAGGTTGATACCACCGCTCTCCAGCCCGCTAAGCAGCCATAGCGCTTGGCTATGGATTGCCAAGCTGTATACAGGACTCAGGACGTGTTCTTCAGCGACGGCAGCCCTCCCGCTTCCCCCGCCACTCCCACTGGACGAGGCCGGCGGGGGAGGCTCCTCGTTCTCCCAGTAGCTCATCAGCACGCCGGCCTTGACCACGCTGTCGACGAATGGGTGCCGCTGCGCCACCGTCAACAGCTGGCGCCCGTTAATGGTCGCCGCGCCGTCGTACTTGCGCACGTAGCCGTCCGTGCCTCCTGTCACCCAGTATCGCATGTCCGGTGTCGCTGCGACCGCGTTGACCGACGTCGCCTGTGGGGCAGCCATGGTTGGCACTATGTCGTATATCCGCGCGGTCTGGGCCCCGGGCTGCGGGCGCAGCAGCCGCGATGCTGGTCCGGGGGCCGCCGACGGCGACCGCTTGGCCTCGTCAGTTGCTGTTGCCGCTGTCGGACTGGCCGCGCTTTCAGGAGGGACGGAATTGGTACTTGTTGTTGCCGCGGCGCCGTCGGGTATGGTCTTTCCGGCTTTATTGGTGGTATCTTCGGACTCATCAAGGTCGTGTTCCTGTTCGGCATCCTCTTCCTCATCGTCCTCGGGCTCGGGCTCGGGCTCTGGCTCCTCCTCTTCGACTTCGTTATCGATCTCGAGTTCGTCTGCGTCCTCCATTATCTCATCATGCTCGTTTTCCGAGCTCGCGTTAGAATCTGTGGAACAAAGACAAAATGAGGAGTCAGCAAAAGCGTCGCTAGGGATTGTCCCGCGGACTGGGATCAGCGTGGAGGGTGCGGGGAGGGTATATCAAACCTCGATCATCCTCCTCCATTTTGGATGCGGTGAATCAGGTTCCGTTAATGTCCCCATAAACGCATCCTAGCGAAATGCCAACAAAAGAAGCAGGTCCTGAAAAAGATAGCAAGAATCCCGCCAATTCCGAGAAGAAAAAAGATGAGGGCTACCCAGGATCCAGCGTCGATGCTTCCCGATGCCGAGGATTGTGTGGAGTGCAGCTCGGAGGCTTAAAACGCCAAATTTAGGTACCTAGCTACGGTACTTATTCCGAGGCCGGAACACCACCAGAACCGATGTACCAGCTAATACAACCCCAAACTGAGGCCAAACCCAAGCCAGACTTGTGGCAGACCCACCACGACGCACGCAATGTCCAATCCGACGATGTCCAACCAAAACAAGTTCAAGGCAAAAAAAAAAAAGGCAAAGGCAAGGCGCTGAAACCACGATAGGGTGGTAAATGGCAAGAACCAGAGCTCGTTACAGCGGCAGACAATGCTAGAGATAACGACGCATCGGTCTTATTTCCAAAAGCTCGCTCCCTACAAGGTATGTACAGTACTTACCGAGGTCATGGATCCCACGCACATAAAATCACATCGGCGACTTGCGCGCCAGCTAACCCTTAAAACCCCGCGCCGCGTTCCGAACCACGACTCCGGTCCGGCCCCGTCCTTGCTCGGAGACTCCACAGACCCGGTCCGCCTCTATATCCCGGTCCCCGTTTCACTCTTTTCCGTTAGCTGGTTTTTGTGATGGGAATGCACCGAACGCCTCCCGGCGATTACCCTGTGGTTTACAACTCTCTTTATTTGCTTCCAGCCGCTAGCCCTCGTCACTTTAAACAAGTGGTTTTACAGCAGGTTAATATTTCCGCTCCAGGAGTACGAAACGATTTTACGGTATACTTCTGTAACCCCGCGCCAGACCCGGAATAGCGGAAACCTGGAAACCAAGATGCCAAACCATTGTTTCCGCTTATAATTAAGCGCAACCGTTGCTCTGCCAACTGACGGGTATACCAATTCTTTCCTGCGCCCCTATCTCCTGAATGATCTGATTCACCATCGACACGGCCGTTCCCTTCCACAGTCATACTATCAAATGCATTGTCCACAATTCCCGCGTTCTCCCGGCGAAGTTCTTGAGCTCCGGAACCTGAGCCGTGGGTCGCCCTCGGATCGTTATAGTTTTCGATAGGCATTTCGGCACGCCATCGCCGGCACCACCGGAAGATCTTGAGCGTGGCAAAGTACCTGCGCAGAGGAAGAAGGTGGGTGCTGTGGTCACTCAGATCCTCATTACTTGTTGCCATTGGGTCTGCTTACCTGCTTGAGATGGTCAAGAAGGGGGTTGTTCTGAGGAGGGAGCGCGCTAGAGCGGAGAGGGGAGGATAAAGCGGTGGCCAAGGCTCGCAAACCATCTACAACCTACCGCCATCCGACTCACCTTCCAGTATTTGCAAGATTTTGTTTCCTCCGGCCGAATACCAAACAAGCCATGGTTTCCTCCCGGGGCAGTCAAAACTACCGGCAAGCACCAACCACCTTACCGTTGTGTTTCTTCGTCTCCCTAACCCTGACGACCGCCGAAGTTTATCTGCCTTCATTGTTCTCCATCATTGTCCTTTCTCATCAACTCTAGGTTTTATCTACTCCTTTGGTTAACTAACTTCAGCGCCAATTCCCTTCTAGTCATTGCCTCTTCTAAATTGCAGGCTATGTGTAATTATTGTCCATCTACTCAACAGCTCACCATCTGAGGATGACGCTCATACAATTTCAACTCCAGCCCTTCTCCCCCCTGATCTTCCTCTGTGCAGAGCATGGCCTTCCCACACCTTAGCCTCAGCCACCACTCGACTCAGGAGTAACCATGGCTAGAGCCACCATCCCATGTCTCCGAATATCCTCACAATGTTACACACCAAGTAGTGCTAGGATTGGGACCAAACCCATGATCTCTAGCGTATCAAGTACGCAATATCTTGCTTTCCACCAACCTAACCCAGCTATTCTCCGCTACCACTCAGTTGCCCCACAATCGGTACCTACTTAGAGGCAAACGTGTCTGTGCAAACACCATACGTCCTTCACTTCTTCTGAATTCCGGTTCCTCCACGTCTTTCTTTGGCAATCCCGCCGTTATGGCAAAGGTATGCAGTCTCTACCTATTCCTCCGTTTATATCGGTTTCCTTCTCCAGCTTTTTCAGTGCCCATATGATTTCACCACCCCTGTCTTGCCATCACCCTAACATCTTTTCCACAACCTTCTCTCCGGCGCTCTCTGGCTTGTTTACCATAACCACTGCCGATAAATATTTTCTTTTCGTGGGGCTTGTTCGGCCGGATCTTGCTTGTTGGAACCGTTTTGGACACCACCTACCTACCAACCTACTCACCGCCCTATGCCTACCAAGCTGTAGGAGTTGCTTACCCAGGCACATAAGTTGTCTACCTGCATTTACGCGTAGTATCGTGCGTCCTCGGATTGCCCACTTCCTTTGCGGTAAGAGACCAGCCTCCCGTTCCTACTTTCCCTCCATGCTCTCCGGTAATTCTCCGGGCTTAGTCCAGAACATTACTGCCGTGAAATCTTGCTGACCTTTTGTGAAAAGTGGTTCTTGCCCATGGGGCGTAACTTTACCCAAACACTCTTGGTTTGTCTGCAGATTGAGTTACCCTTCCCGCCCCCCCCACAAACACCTGCCAAGCCTCCACGTTAGTTTCTACTCAACACATTTTGTGCCGTTGTTCTGTTGGCTAATACTGGGACTACAGAGTGTATTTTTGGCGGCCCTTCCTCTAGGGCTTGCACGTTCCGCGCTCCATACTTTACCAGAACCGTACTTAAGAAATAACACCTGCCCTTGGAGGGGATGGGCAAGTCCGTGTCGGACGTTGACTGCTAAAAGTTGAAGGAACAACCCAAAGTCATTTGGGCTACTTCCGCGTACTCTGAAGCGGGAGGGGTCGGCTCTTCTAACGGGGACGCCGCTATCGTTCCTACGACCAATTGACGGCTCCCAGCGATGATGGGCCCCCAGCTAGTTGGCTCGACTTACGTTAAAGCATTTACCGTGCTTGTAAGAGGAAGAGGTATTCCTTTGATTCGGACCCCTGGCTGGGGCTTCACCTTCGCATTCGAAAGGAAATGGGCATTCTTGCCCAGCGTGACAGGATCGGGAACTTTGGGTGTTGTTGAGAAACCCTCCCAATGTCTAGTGTCTACATCAAACACTTCCAATCCCAACCTCCCCCCGGCAAACATCTCGCTAGAAACACGCTGACCGCACGGGTCACAAACAATAGGGTAAACACGGCAGCATCTCCGCATTTAGAGGCTCTGCCGCTGGTTTCCGGTTTACTTTGCGCAACCGGATGTCACCGGGCACTCGGCATCGCCTCAGAAAGGATACGTCGATGCCCGTTGATCGTTTGAGCCTTTCTAGAGGTACGTTTCCATTGTGTGCATGCCATCTCGACTGTCTGTATCGCAACTCGTTTCCTTGGCCTTTGCTTTGCCCGTGTCATTTCCGCTTTCGCCTAGCCCTTGAACGGGCCGTGGGGACATATTCTTTTGCCCGAGTTTCTTCTTACACACCTCCTCTGGGCATTGTCAAGCGCTGAAGGTGGAGTGTAAGAACTGGCAGTACTAGAACCGTGTAGGCAGGGAAGTGGACCAGCCACATCCATTACCTACATGGGAATGGTCACCGTGCAGCACTAGAGAAGCCCGAATCCCCTGAGCAATGGTGGTAGATCCTAGTTCCACGTGACCCCCTTCCTCTTCACCTCCATGTATGCCCCGGGCTTTCTCCATTTAGAGAGGCGCCATCATCTATTACCTACTACCTTACCTTACCTACCTACCCGGTGCCTACCACCTTACTACTACCATTTGAGAACCCGGGTCACCCCGTGTTTGTCCTGAGGTACCTACCGCAAGAAATTGGACATTGCTAACAACACTCTCTTTCTAGACGGGCATCTGCCCTCTTTATTTAAAGCCCTCTGTCTACCTTGTTCTTCATTTTGAGGATCGGTAACCAATCCTCTCCCAAGGCTACTTGCCACGGTGTCCGTCCTTGATTCACCCTCCTCGAAGGTTCATCGTCACTGACCAGCCAGGTAACTAGAGTGACCTCGCACGAACTCGAACAACATTTCGAGTCCCAGAGGTCAGAGAGCAACCCCTCTGTTTTTTTTCTTTGGCAGGTTTCTTTTGTTTACCATTGTTGATGCCTTCCCGTTGCAATTTTCGTGTGAGATCCCCAGAGAGGCAACCACCCACCAACCCTCACTTTACTGTTATCTGCTCCTTCCCTGTCAATCCAAGGGAAGACCAAGCTTGCTCCTTGGATTTCCACCGCATTTCTCCCTCCTTTCTCCCTTCTCCCACCTCCCATACCCATAGACCTGCCCTAAGGGCTTGCAAATGCTCTCGCATGTTGGCATTGTTTGCTTGAATTGTTGTGTCGACCCTTCCTGTTGACATCAACGGTTTACTAGGCGCTTTTTATCCGATCCAACAATCCCCTCCACCATTTTCCCAATTATTCATCCACTCCCTTCCACACATTGTAAGACCACACCCTTCCTTCGCTACCACAAGCAACCCCAGCACCCCAGTGGCTGCCTACCCCCTTGCCTGTCATGCCTTTTAGCTGACCCTCACAGAAAAACCTAGCGTAAAGTGGCGGATAATGCCTGCAAATCAAGACACGCCTAGCACCCTGGTACGTGACCGCGCCCGGGGCGCTGGCAAAGGATGCTCCCCCGTACAGTTATATCCTTTCCTATCCCGTCTATATCCTACTGGAATGGCTGACGCTCAGACAGGGGCAGCTGCTCGAGGAGACCCGGCAGCTTGCACCCCACTTCCCAGGTGGTCACCCCGGGTGGGAGCTTGCTCCGGAGCTTCCTTCAAGTGAGGAAATCCTTGCATCTGCATACGAGGTAGGAGAGCTTCCTCACAATCCCGTGGATGAAACATGGCCCTCGAAGGAGGCGTATTTGAAGACCCAATACACTCTCCTTCGACGGGAGGGGACCGAGGGTTTGCGCCACGCGGTCAATTCCGTCCGCTCCAAACCCGACATCCGGGACAACGAGGCCATCTGCGTCTACAAGAAGGTATGTGCCATTCTCAATCAAGGTTCTAAAGTCCATGCATTTACAATCCCCTCGTCCAGGTGCGAATCGTCGGATATCTGATGGCAAAACTCGGCCCCATTTGCCGAGTCGGCTTCTCTACAGAGAATGCCCTTCACCGTATAAAGTGGCAGCAGTCCCGCCGTCTCACCCCCGGCACACTTGTCGCCATTTCTACCGCGGCAGACAAATTCCGCAAGCTCTGCATGGTTGCAACCATTGCCCAGCGCCCATACAAAGATGGACTTGATCAGAAGCCGCCCCTGGTTGATATCATCTGGGCGAATCCTAACGAGGCGATCGTCGACCCCGAGCTTGAGCTCATCATGGTCGAGAGCCGATCCGGATATTTCGAGGCGGTTCGCCACACTCTTGTGGGACTGCAAATGGCCCGGAGCTGCAAGTGAGTACCATCCTCTCCATCCTCTGGTTTACCGATGCTTCCACACTAGTGCCCTGCTGACCTCTATCCCAGCTCGCCGATTGACAAATATCTGATCAACGGTGATAACTGTGACTCCCCGGCGAGATTCCTCCAAGAGGATCCCATAATGGACGTGTCGTCTTTGGTACACACCCCGAACTCTTCCATCGACTGGAAGTTGATGCGGAATCACAATGTCCTTAATGGAATGCCAGAACTCGGAGGCATTACCAGCCTAGACAGCTCCCAGATCGATGCTCTTCACCGTATCGTCACCAAGGAGCTAGCAATTGTGCAAGGCCCGCCAGGCACTGGCAAGACATTCACCTCCATCGCGGCCCTTCGGGTATGCCTTGGCTCCCGAAAGATCGGAGACCCCCCTATCATCGTTGCAGCCCAGACCAACCACGCGTTGGATCAGCTTCTATCTCTTTTGTTCGATCACAAAGCTCGAATCCTTCGAGTTGGCGGCCGGACAGAAAATGAACGGATTGCCGAACATACCGTCTTCAAGATGCGGCAGCGATCCAAGTGTTCCCAGGCTGCCGGCCTCCGAGCTCTCGACGCTGCTCGCCAAGTCCACATCCAAACGCTCAAGGAATTGGCCGCCGCCGCATTTAGCGGAGGGCTTTTGGACCCCGCCGGCCTCCTGCAGGCCGGGGTCATTACCCAGGCCCAATACGAGTCTCTGGTTGATGATGACATGGAGCAATGCGAGGTCCACAAGGTCGCCGGTCCATTCTCTGTGTGGCTCGGGGATGCTTGTATCCCGGCAAGAGTCCTTCGTCAGAGCGAGGCGGATTGGATCCAAGGAGATGACGAAGACTTCGAGAATGGGGAGTACGAGTACGACGGCGACCTCGAGCACATCGCTGCTGATGAAGAGGACCGTGATCGAATCCGGGGGCCGTTCATCCCTCTCGCCCATAAGTGGTCAGGAAAGGCGCCGGCACATCTGTCTAGCTGGGAGCGACATGCTGAGCGGGAATTGAAGAAGGTCGACCTGTTCGAGATCCCGAGGTTCATGCGTGGTGCTGTGTATCAGTTGCTCCTGGCTAAATATGTTACCAAGCTGCAGCCCAAGTTTGCCGAGAACCTGCAAAAGTACACCGGCATCTGCAAGGAGACCAAGCTTAAGCGATGGGAAAAAGATGCCCTTATTGTCAAGGAGGATTGTATCGACATTGTTGGCTGCACGACTACCGGCCTCACGAAGTACCGCGGCTTCCTCGCCGCGCTCCAGCCACGCACGATGCTGATCGAAGAGGCTGCCGAGACGCGCGAGGCCAACATCAGCTCCGCTCTCTACCCATCCATCCAACAGCTTATCCTCGTTGGCGATCACCTGCAACTTACACCCCAGTGCGACGTCCGCTGGCTTGGCCAAGCTCCATTCAATCTGGACGTCTCCATGTTCCAGCGCATGGTCAATATGCACATGCCGTATATCATGCTCAACCAGCAGCGCAGAATGATTCCTGCCATCCGCGAGATCGTCGCCGCCTTCTACCCCGACTTGATTGACCACCCGCTGGTGACAGACACGAATGTACGAGCTCCCGTACCCGGAATGGGCGGCCGTAACACCTGGCTCTTCACCCACACCTGGGCAGAGGAGACCGATTCGAACCATAGCAAATTCAACGAGCAAGAGGCCCAGATGATAGTCAGCTTCTTTTCGTACCTTGTGTCAAACGGCGTCAAGCCCTCCAAGATTACCATCCTTACCTTCTACAACGGCCAGCGCAAGGTTATCTTGAACAAGCTGAGGAAGCACGGCTCCGTCACCGCCGACTCATTTAATGTCTTCACCATCGACTCATACCAGGGTGAGGAAAATGATATCATCCTCCTCTCCCTTGTTCGCAGTCCCAGAGAAGGCAAACCTTGCTCGGCGGGATTCCTGGAAAGCCAGAACCGCGCAGTCGTTGCAATCAGCCGCGCACGTCGGGGTTTCTACCTGTTTGGGGACATGGACAACCTCTTTGGGGCCCACCAAACTTCCTACGAGTTGTGGGGGAAAATCTGGAATGGCTTCGCTGAGAATGGCTGGATTAAGCGACGGCTAGGCCTGCCGCTCACCTGCCAGAAACATAACAATGTGACATGGATTAAACACGTCGATGATTGGGGCGACAATGCTGGCGGCTGCACCGAGAGGTGCCAAGACATGCGTCCCTGTGGACACCGATGTACACTCAAGTGTCATATGTAAGTGGTTTTCGCCGACTGTTTACACCATTTTGGTCAGTCAACTAATGTCTCCGTCACCCTCGCAGAACCCCACACGAGAACTTGGGCTGTAGTGAGCCATGTCGCAAGATCATGGAATGCGGGCATGGCTGTGCCAACATGTGCGGCCAAGAATGTCAGTGCCACTGCGAAAATTACCTGTCGTTAAAGGAGAGGCGAGAGGCCCTCTCGAGGGAGGCAGAGAACCGTCTTCACTTGCCCTTCGAGGAGGTCTTGCGCTTGGAGCTCGAACAGGCTGCCCCTCCTGTTCCCGAGTCCGCTCTCGCAGAGCCATCTAGCACCACGGTGGCGCAGGATTCCCGTATCCCACAGCTGTACGTCACAGGGCTACCGCCTCAAACAACTGTCCTAGCGGATGGGCGTAGGGAGATGACAGCGGCAGGCGCAAAGTTTCAAGAATTTGCTGGGAATGTTGAGGAGCATGACCGCCAGGACTACCTCGACCGGTGCGCAGGGACTGGCGTTGTCCCGGAGGTTACGTGCGAGACAGGTGAACTGATTCCGATTGAACCGTCGTCTTCCGGTCTCGTGAATCTCATCGCCACGGAGTCCCAGCAGGCGATACACGAGACGTACAAAGCAACCAAACTGGTGGATGGTCGACGGGCTCCAGCGGGCCGCCAGGACGTTGTTCACGGCGGGCGAGATGGCCTTGAGACTTCGGGTGACGATGGCGAGGACTGGCTGATCGACTTGTGATCGCACCATGGGTTGGCGGGCATCGGTTGTTTGACTACGACGTATGAACCATCCGTGTTTCTTGCTGCTTGTAATTTGTTTCGAGAGTCTCCAGTGGGTGGAAGGAGGTTAGTGAGTGTTTCACGCGTCGGAACACGTTGTTGGCGAGGGCCTTTCGAAATGTAGAGTTAGTTTACCCAAATACATGGCCGCGAGTAGCTGTACCTATTATTCTCTTCATCATCCGGTTGCTGAGCGAACGCCAGCACTATTATTTACTACCTAGTAGATACACCCCAGGTGGCAGTAGTCCGGGACGCGGAAAGCAAATACCACAAGAGAACAGCCAAGTTGGGGCGACAAGCATCAAGCCCCTTGCTTGCACCACATGCACGGCGATGCAGACGTGACCCAAGACAGATAGAAGGCCAGCTAGAGGAAGAAGATAATAGTAGCAAAAAGGTACAACCGAATAACCGGGCTTTTTACGCCGCCAACTCCGTGTCTCCCCGGGAACCATGCCTCTGGGCATCGCGGGATCCGATAGAACACCCGAAACACTCCCATCTTCCTCTCTATCCCCGTCACGAATAGGGACGACAAGTATATATCGGCGAAATTATGCCGCTTGCGAGACGCAACACTGCCGGCTTTACCAGAAAATATGACCCAACTCGAAAACACCTTGGTACCGATTCACCCACCTCTTCAAAAAAAAAAAAAGTACTCTATACATCGCGCCATCAAGCATCGTTTGCGCTCATCCACAATCACTTGACTGTCGCCCCGCCACAGTCAGGGATCTTGACGCCGTTCTTGAGCTTCCTGTCCACATCCATCAGACCCCAGTGGTCCTCCCAGTTCTTGTTCTTCTCGTTGAAGCTAATCTTCCACGGCTCGTCGAAGGCCTCGAACCAGAAGTACTCGGTACCGTTGGACAGCGCCGAGCAGACCCAGTCTGCCATGAACCGGTTCATCTCCTCTATCCCAGCAACGCTAGCCTTGGGGCATACGGTGACGGTGTCGGTTCCGCAGTTTGTCCCGCCCTGGGATGGCCAACCTGTCTCGGAGATGACGTTGCGCGACTTGTCCTTCTTGAAGTAGGCGCCGTTGTTGTTCTGCCAGAAGTCCTCGGTCCACTGAGCGGCCGCGTTGGCGTTGATGCCACCGAAGAACGGGTGGATATTGGCCATGACGTAGTCGCTCTGCTGCGCCAGAGAGGCGGTCCACTTGTCGCCCAGGTCCGACGTCGCGACAGGCAACGACATATCTTTCTTGGTCAGGTTAGTGCGCACTTCCGATAGTAGCTGGCCCAGCTCCCACTCGGTCATCTGCTCGCGGAAGAGGATCTCGTTGGCCACGATGATGCCTTTGAACGGCTTCGCGCCATAGGTGTCTAGGATGGTCCACATCTGGTCCAGCTGCCGCTTGTTCGTGGTCGCATTATTGTCCTGCCAAACGCCCATCCAGATCTGGACCGTGTCGTCCATCTTGAGCCTTTTCAGGGCGTGGATCGCCATCTCGGTCTGATTGCAGTCGGTGCCGTAGAGGCGGATGGTGTTGGTCAGCTGCGAGAGCACGGCAATATCGCGCGTGATGTTGTTTTGCGATGGCGGGTTGTGGAGGCAATCCGGGTACTGCGTGTTGAGGGGCGTGTAATCCACACCCGGGAACACCTTGTGTAAATTGGGATTGTTCAGCAGCGATTTGATCTGAGGAGAGTCGATACCTAGATCGCCGTTTGCCGCCGTGTCGCCGTCGGCGGTCTGGGACCCGTCGTTGGCGCCGTCTTCGCCTGAGCCGCCTTTCCTGAACACGACACCGAAGAGGACACCGCAGACGATGCCCGCAATAACGACCAGGATGATTCCGATGATGAGGGTTAGTTTCCACTTCTTCGAACCCTTCTTTTGACTTGCGAGCCAAGCGGACTTCTCCTCCCTCGTTCCGACGGCGCCGAGGTTGTGGGCACCTAGGTGACCCCCACCGCCTTGATAGGCGGCGGTTGCGTTGTAGACAGGATCGTATTGTCCGCCGCCGCCCCCGCGGTTGTTCCGGCCGACCATGCCTCCCAGCGCACCCATCACCCCGCTTGCCGCCGCCGCGCCTCCGATCGCACCTACTGCAACAGCGCCGTCACGTCCCCTATGGCTTGAGCCGCCTCCGAGACTAAGCATAGATGTCCTGGGCCCTCTCCGGCCGTATTCGAGTCCCTCATCCCCGTCATCTTCGATGTCGTTGGGGTTAACCACGCCGAGGTGCGGGTCTTGTGGTCTGGCATATGTTTGGTAGGGGTCATCGGTGTATACATCGTTGTTGCTCGAACTCTGCGGACTTCTCGAGGGTGTCCTGGAGCCTGGAGTCGAGACCCCAGGTGGTATAGCCGCGGCTCCGAGGCCGGCCAAGCTCTGGTGCGAATTTCTGTCAACCGGGTAAGCGTTGTACGCCTCGCCCGAGGCGTACGAATTCCGGTTAGAATGCCCGTTGTAGCCAGCTCCCGCGCGCAGCCCCTCGTTGTAACTCTGGCCTTGGTACGCTTGTTGCGGGTTGGTAGGCCCTCGCATTGCGTCTAAGCCGCTCTCCCGGGCGTTGCGCTCGGCGACGGTATAGGCAATGCCAGCCATGCCGCCGGAAGCTGCTTCGCTGAAGTTGTCTGCGCCGGGCGTGGTGTTGCTCTGCGGTCGCGGTTGTTGTGATCGCGGCGGGTAGCCCGGTTCTCGGCCCCACTGCCGGCCGTCAGCGTCCCGGTGTGGAGGTGGTTGCGGAGGGGAGAGGGGCGAGACGGGGTCTTGTTGTCGATAGTTATTCGTTGTTGCGGCTGCGCTGGTCGCTAAATAGGGTTGTTGGCTGGCCCCGGGAACCTCGCGGCTGTACCGCCTGTTGGCGCGCAGCCGGTCGAAGGTGGAATCTGGGTGTGAGGCGGGCATGTATCCGGGGATGGCCTCTCTACTCGGGGAGGCTTGGTAGGGGGATTGTTGTTGATAATACTGGGTTTGGGGAGGTGGTTGTTGATATTGGTCTTGGTATCGTCGAGGGTGGTGGGGAGCTTGAGAGGAACCCCCGTAATTCCGGTTGTCTAGGGGCTCGCGCTCCGCCATATCGTCGTCGTTCGAATAACGACGATGTAGACGGGACATGGTTTGGGAGATGAACGACGGCGCGGCAGGAGAGCGGGGCGACTGCCAAGAAGGGTCGGCTTCAGCGCCGACGGCTGTAAGTTTTGGGTTTGGTGCTTCGTGTTCGTTGCTGAGTGCGGGATGGGGCCCCCGACTTCGTATGCGTGAACGTTATTAAGCCACCACGGCGGATGGCGAGCTCGTTCATGCGCCAGATGGAGTCAGCAAGGCGACGTTGAGGGCGCTTGTGGGTGCCAATAGTCCGGTCGACCCGCCTCTAATTTTGGCGAGTGTGGTGAGCAGCGTGGGGGCTGTGCTCGCAGGCCTCGTTTTGATGACTTTGACAGAGGGGTGACCGATGGACTACCAAGGTTGCAGCAGCTCTGACGAACAACAATCAATTGTCCAGGTCAGGTACTCGACGGAGTGCTCAGCAAACACGGCCAGGGCGTCGCGATACCACTCTCCCGCCAACTGTTCTTTGAATGGCTGAATTGGAGCCAGGTTTCGTATTTCCGGGCGTATTCTGTCCGCCGTGATCAGGCGGGCTCCCTGTTCTGGTCACCCTGGTTTCGGTTTGATGGGGTCGGTTTGTTCCAGCTGCGCTAGTGAGCTGAATACGAGGACAAAACCTTCCCCCGCTTGTAGGTCCTGGTTCTGCAGGGGGATGATGATGCCGACAAAGAGAGAGATTCGAGGTGTCGTTGAGGTGGGTAGTTGCAAAGGCAGAAGGAAGGATCTCTTGTCCTTTTTTTTCTTGCGAATGGAAAGGGAGTGTGCTCCGATTATGGCTGGTCTCCAGCCCGAGTGCGTGCATCACCAAGAGCAACCAAAAATGCTGGTTGGCAGGGCTGGTGGAGTCGGCCGACCAGGGATGACAACATGTAACGACGGTCCGCCCTGAAAAGTGGGGCGGGCCAGGGGGTTAGCGCACGGCCACCTGGTCTGGTTGGTTGACTGAACAACCGACCAGCCCTTTGATAACCTTGATTTTGGGAAGGCACTCGTGTTGCAACGCCACACCAGCCACACTCTCCAGCCCATCTCCAGCGTCATGAACCAGGTACCTCTGCGCGCCTGAGCACATGCAAATACGGTCATCTGTGCGACGTACATATCTGTGCGATGTTCCTGGTAGGAAGGGATCTCAGGTGACTTTTCAGTGTTCACCACCACGTGGGGAGGGGGGAAAGAAGTATTCCCCACCCCCTTTTTGATGCTGTCGATACCTCGGTACATAACCTAGGACGGAGTAATCAGCTTCTCCCTTCTTCAATTGCCATTCATTTACGGATTAATCCGTACGCAGTACACAGTACCTGCCTAGGTACTGGAAGGACAAATGTCTCGGCCTACTGGATCGAATCTTCCGCCTGTCAGGTGACTGCAGGCTGATCTTGAAACACATCGCTCGCTGCAAAGGGAAGGGTTCATGCCTGGTTTACAAGGCGATCGCTTGCGTTGCATCTACTGGGTAGCCGGGCTACGGCCTGAGCAGATCAACCACAAATCTTGCTCCAAGGCTCCTCAACTGCGCTGGCGAGACCCTCGGTGCGGCTCTGCGGTTCCTTAGACGCAATGGATGTCTGTGAACCAGCCCGGTGCAACCCAGATCGGAGATTCAAAACTGCCCCTGTCGCTTGGCGGATCCCGTCCTCCCGGACATTATCAGCTCACTTAAGTTGCTCCGACAGGGCGCGAAGGGAAAGGTACGCGGAGAGATTTGACAGAATTTCTTAACTTTCGCCCAACCTGGCCCTATGCGCACCTCAATGCCTTGCCTCTGTGCTTGAGCTTCTGCTACTGACTGTATCTAACCTTGCGCGGCGCGACGCGGGGATCAACGGGCAATGCATCTCATTCCGACTTATCAAGTACCCATAATACGCAGTATCAAGCCAATGCTTCTGTACATTTGTCCGTACATACCTACTATGTATGTAGGTATGTCCTCTGCAATGGTCCACATAGCGAGATCCTCAATGATTGGAAGCGGCCCGTCCCACTTCCCCTGAATGTCCCGCGGCCAGGCCAGGGGCAGTGACGTCATGTGTTGGTCTTGTTCTCGAGGCGTGGAACTGGCTCCAATGTAATACACACCTAAGGTTCGTCTGTTTATATTTGACAAGCCATTTGTCCATTCGAAGGTATGAAACTCTTCTCTAGGTAGGGTAAGGCTTCCTTGGCTACAGCAGTGAAGCCCCGCGCCAACTCCCCGGTGTAATCGGTAAAACTCAATGAGAAGAAGAAGCAGTTGCTAGCACAATATTTTCATGGGCCAACATCATCCAAGACCAAAGCAGACACGGCCGTTGACCCTACATCTAGTTTTTGCTGCTGTGTGCCAACTTCCAGTCAAAGACACAGCCGATATCAGGTAGGACAAGTCTCACCTGGGCAAATAGCAAACTGCAAGGTCCTTTGTTTGCAACCTATAGATGCTTCCGAGAAAAATAACTTGAGTAACTCACCCTTGTCCAACACAGTTCCTCGGTCTAGTTTTCAAGGACTGGAGCGCTTCGCGGGTATTTTCTGTCTTGCTTAGAGTCAAGAAACCTCCTGTTTAAACCTCGTGGATGTTCCAGCGGGTAGTATAGTCATGTATGGTCCATGGACAATGTTGGCACTCGCGTATGGTTCCCTCTGGCACGAAGCGGCCGGCGACCATGCCACCCCCTTTCCCACTACTCGCACCATGAGTCCCACTACGGATAGGTAAACCCTCAGTGCTTTCTTGGGCCGGCCCAATATTTACGGTCGCAGCAGACTAGTAGAAGCGTAGAAGCGATGGTGACGTGTAGGGAACTCTCAAACGCCAATCGTGCCTCTATCCTCAGAATCTCCATTGTCTCTAGGTAAGTGGGCAAGAGATATGTGGCTCTGTTCACCAAAGCCGATGTGGTTTCGGACCCAGCAACCACCAGGATCTACCCCATCCAACCCCCTGGCACTTCAACCTCCTTTCACATACCTTTTGTAGGGTGGTTTACTACTACAGCAGACTCGCGTCTTGGTCGTCAACTTGCTGTCATCAAGGTTCCATACCCACCGCAATATCAGCGATGCCGTCAAACTCGCCTCAGGGAGAAGAGAAGAGAAGATACTCACCCACTCCTCACAACCCCTCCCCCCTTCCGCCTTCCGTCTGCCAAAGACCAACCTCGTAACTACTACAGAGCGTAACAGCCGTGCCAACCATGGCACGCAGACGTACTTCGGCACTGCCATTAATAGATTTTAATCAGTTCATACATTTCTTTTTGAGCTACGGCCCATTTTCTTTTTAGTGCACTCTGACTAACTGGTCAAAAGTCCTCGAGATTAAGTGAGCTCTAGGTAAACACAACCTTTTGTACGTTGTTTTATGGCGGTCGTGGGCTTGCCCATTGATCGTGTCTATACTCCTTACTACCTACCTAATTAGAGAAACACTTCCAATACTTTTCTACGTGATATAATAATACCTTTCTCAAGCCAATCCTCTTTTGCAGATATGAAAACCAGGCTCGGCGGAATCTAGTCCTTGCATGTTGTAGTAGACACGGAGTCCGCTGCTCCGCCTTCACACAGCCATGGTAGGGAAGAGAGCGCATGGGTAAATCCCTCCTAGTAACACTCGGCCGCTAAGACACCGGAAGTCATTTAAACTACCTGCTCCCCACCACCCGGCTAATCTAGGCGACGCCTGGAACACGACCGCTGTGCTCGACGGAAGCCGATGCTCCTCGTCGATGAAATCGTATACCCGCACGATATGTCTAGCGTGTACGGCAGTTACCAATCACAGGCCTAAACCAGGTCTGCGGGTAGGCTCAGCGAACAATATTTGAACTTGATCGAAGCCCTGTGATACGAGGATGTTCACGCTACCTTGTCTCAATCGTTTGCATTCTTGTGTGTACAGCCATGATGATCTCCAAATACATCGTTGTCTTAGCGTTGTCGGCCGCCAGCCCCTTGGTCGTAGCCGGCCAGGAGAAGGTCAAGATCATGCCGTTGGGCGATTCAATCACAGGGAGCCCGGTGAGTCGTCCTTGTTGACTCAACAGTTAGTTTTGGACACGGGCGTTCTGCAAAGCCCGGCCTCACTAAAGTATAATCCAATCTGATGAGTTCAAATATAGGGCTGTTGGAGAGCATTGCTGTGGCGCAAGCTGCAGGATGCAGGAATCACCAACATTGACTTTGTTGGCACCCTTCCGCCTCAGGGCTGTGGATTCACTTACGATGGCGAGAATGAGGGCCACGGTGGATATCTTGCGACGAATATTGCCAAGCAGAACCAACTGGTGGGATGGCTCGACAAGACCAAGCCGGACATTGTAATGATGCACCTAGGCACGAACGACGTCTGGAACAACCTGTCTCCCACCGAAATACTCGCTTCCTTTGACACCCTGGTCAAGCAGATGCGTGAAAGTAAACCCTCAATGAAGATTCTGGTGAGTCTCCTCCTTACGAGACGTCGGGTGGTGCCAACAGAACTTGCCCAGGTCGCTCAGATTATACCGATGAACCCTCCCAATTGCCAGGACTGTGGCAACAGGGTTGTGAACCTAGACAAGGCAATAGCAGAATGGGTTCCCCAGGTCACTACTGCCGAAAGCCCCATTACCCTTGTGGATTGCTGGACTGGGTTTGACGACGCAACGATGACCGGGGACGGAGTCCACCCAAACGACCGCGGGAACGAGGCGATGGCCAACTGTTGGCTAAATCCGTTGATCAACGCGATACAGGGGAAGTAGCCTCTAGTTCAAGAAATACAAGCGCCACTTCATGATTTTAGCGGTTAGACAAGTCCAAAAATGAAGCATTAGAAATGCCTCTTCTTGCAGAAGTTGTCTCCTTGATATGTAACATGTTATGGGATGCAGGTTTGCCTCGAGTTAGTTCGTTCTACGTTGAGTTTATTATGTCCTACGGTCATTCCCAGTCTGCGTGTTCGGAGGCGGCCTTCCGAGAATAGGCTTGCAACAGTAGGGTCATAGCACTGGGGATGAAGGCCACACTTGAGGACATTTTGATGCAGCAGATACTAATGTTGATATATTGCTGACGCAGACTAGACTATATATTAATGAGCGGCCGAGGTATACACCTCATTCCTTACCCTCCCCTCGAAAACAAGAAAATAAATTCCAACGAAGCAGACTTGCGAGATAAGTAAACCCGGTTTCTTCCAACCACGACCCTAGCGCGACCCGTAGCTGTTATTGCCACATTGTCAAGTTGTTCAGCTTGCTGTGTGTGCCGGTTCGACTCGTGAGGGGTTGCTTGGTCAAGGGATCGGCGGGGAGCTTAATGCTATAAGTTTAAGACAGCATGTCAGCACGCCCGAAGGAAATACACGGGGCTGCACTACCCCGAACGTGGGACAAGACTTACGCCGCAAGAGTTGCAAGAGCAAGAGTCGCAGGAGCCGGCGCAACCGGAAGCGCAAGACGAGCAAGAGCTAACAGGGGGGTCAATGTTGGGAACTGGGTTGGCTTTTGCCAATAGTTTGGGGACGTCGCTTACCAGGGAGACATGTTGTTTGGTAGTGGTGGGGTCGTTGTTGTTGGGGTTTTGTGAAGGCAGCGTTTAAATTTCTGAGTGTTCGTTGATTGTATTGTAGAGTCTGTTGGAGAAATATTTCGTCAGGTCGGACACAGGACGTTGCAAGGCGTTTATATACTTCCCAGGCAGCCGAGCCCCCACGCTTCCCTGACCTTTTCTTTCCCGGTGCGATGGTCTTGTGGGTTTCTTTTCGGATCACCCCCAAGACTAGCGTCGGGGAGGCGCTAGTCGCCGCTTTAAGGATCAAAAGTGGCATAGGATCAATCTTGACCTCATCCTAACATTTGTACTTGCAGACGGGCATCGAATTTGGTACCGCTCTGTTGGATGCTCTTTTTTTCAGGCCCGATGGTCCTCTTGGGAGGTGCTTCGACTTCTACATCAAGTCCTCTTCTAGTGGCTTTAGGCGCCATTGTTGAACCCTTTAGCAAGCCATGGTACGTGGAGGCCGCCTTTAAGGCGTACCTCGTCGCACAAAACCGTCGGCGAGCAAAGCTGAAATAGACACAAGGCATGGACAACTATACCGCTGTTCTGGTCTAGCTACATTGCCTGCTAAACATGTGTATTGCCTCCCCGTCAAGCTTAGGGCCGAGTGTCTCAAAACCCACGCAATCAGAGGCATCTAAGACCCCCGAGCTCATGTAGAAACCCTGAGGCCTGATAAGATTTGAATGAAACATGGGCCGATATCTGGGCCACTGTTCCCAAGCACTGCTAGTACAGCCGGTGAGGTGGCCCCATTGTGGATTTAATAACGATACCCCTGATATTCTGCCATCCTCTCTTCAGAAGAGAGATGAGGTAGTTGATTTAAAGCATCAAATTCTCCATCAGGTCTTCAGCGGTCATCTTAATGTTCCCAACAGCTACGGACAGGCACAGGACCTTCTTGAGTTGGAATTTGATGGTCGATTGAACCTCTCAGATCTTGTTGGTCAAGTCGTCCGAGTGGGACACCGAGACTGGGTGTTTGCCAACTATGTACATGCTTGATAGAGATTATCGCAAGAAAGCCGGATACAAGAGTGGGCACTTATTACTAACCCCTTACGAGGCCCGGGCCGAGAAGTCGTGGAAGTTGTCGGAGGAGGGACTCGGACTCGATGAAATGGTTGTATTTGAGGGTACGTTTCTTGATTAACTTCTTGTTTCTGTTCAACTTCTCTAGATCACCGACAGACATATAGTCAAGCCCACAATGCTTAGCACGATCGAGATCTGTGTCAGCCTCGTTAGCATCTAGATACTTCGTAGACAGCTAAGAGAAGACCCCAAGTTCTCATTGATTTCTTACCGTGCTGATCGCCAAGACGACAGATACCTTGCTGCCATGGGGCACTGGGTAGGCGGATTGTACCCGAGGATCGCTTGTCTCTCTGGGGGTTGTAGTTCTTCAGGGAAACTTGCAGCTCAACGGTCTCAACAAAGTTGCGTTTGCGCTCGCCATTAGACTAGTTTAGCAACTCATCCACGTGGGTGCGAACACCAGCGGCAGTAATCTTCGACATAATTGATGTCTTAGGTGACCGCCTTCCTAGAATCTTAATGATCTTTCGGTGAGGTTTGTCGCAGTCGACTTCCCGGGGAGGTTTGCTGTCAAATGCTGAGGCGAGGTTGCGGGCGGGGGAGATATTTTCGAATGTTTTGGGGCGGGAGCTTCTTTTATATGGCACCTTATTACGGTTTCGTTCATGCCTAGACCTCCTTTCCGACTGAACCTTGGTCTCGAAATAAACCTTCTTTTCCGATGAACGTTCTAAACTGACTTTGTATAGGTATCCGTACACTGTACTTCAATACCCATTGCTTGGATGGAAATAAAATACACCTCCAGCCGCCGTATTTTCGGGATGTACAGTGCAGTGCGGTGCAGTGCAGTGCAGTGCAGTGACCAGTGAGCGACCAAACCGTTCAAGCACCGTCACATACCGAAACTAATACGGAGTACATAGCAGCAATGTACGTATACGGATTACCACCACCCCAACAGAACCTGAGTACGAGAGCTTGAAAATTATGGCGCTCGTTCAAAAAAGGCGCCCTCGGCATGATGCCTGAGAAAATTGTGCAGGAGACTCTGAGTCCTTGTTGCAAGAGCTTCCCGTGGAGGTTAGCACAGGCACAGGGTCCTCCGTATTTCCCACATCCCCTAGAGATAAACCTCAGTCCCTAGTTCCATACTTGGCCTGGGTTGGGGCGGGCGGGTTTGGTGTGACTAATACGAGTGTCGATTACAAGAGACAAGTCAATATGTTTACGCCGCAGTCACTCCGCTACGGAACCTGCAAGAGCCGAGCTTAAAGCAGCAATGCCGCGTCGCTCCCTGAGGTGGATCGATGGCTCAAGACGGAAACATATGGGGCTGGATGGGAGCAACCAACCAACCGAGGGGTGGGGGGTGGTGGGTAACTGTGTCTTATGCTACGCCTCATCCAGGACCCCATCAGCTGAATCATTGGTAGATAGGAACCACATATCACACTACTCAAGCCATGCTCGGTAGCTCTTTCCTCCTTCGTTCAGAGATGCACCAGTATAGGTAGAGCGACAGCCAATCGAAGGCAGCTTGGTCATACCAACCACCCGCGCCGGGTCCACTGGCGTGGGACGTGACCGCGACACGGGTCTTACCACGCACGCTATGACAGACTTGTGTCACCCCTTGGGTACGGGGATGGATGGGTGGCAATCGGTCATTACGTGGAAAGGGGGTTGGGGGCGGGCGCGTGGGGGGCGGTCAAACAAAGGTTCTTTCCTCCTCGCTCTGGATTCCCACATATCTCGGCAGCCGGCAAATCAGGCTCACGGCTCTCGTCATTCTTTGACATCGAGATACACCGTGGTTAGATAACCATGGGGGAGGCGGAGGCCGGCGTGGGGATGGTGGGTAAGATGGGCAGGTGAGGAGTGAGTCTTCGGGACGACGAATCATTGGAAGGGGCTGTTGGAGGCGGTCGACGAAGTACTCCTCACTTCGTTTGTGGGAGCGGACCCCAGTTGGTAATTCCGTGTATCCGCGAGAGCCATGGGGGTTGGTGCCTTGTAGACTGTGATGTCTGTACCCGTATGACGAGTCAAAAGAACAAGGGAGAGCCGTGGGGAGGAGAAAAGGGTCGGAAGGCGCGCCAACGTAAATAATAATCCGTCAAAAGGGGTTATGTAATAGCCCTTAAGGGATGGGGAGGAGCGTGGGATTGCTAGCTAAACCGTGTAACCAGGGCTAAGGGCAGGAATGGGAGGAGCTATGGGGCCGTGAAGAAGGGAGTTGGGAGGGGCATGGCCGTCTCTCTATATACTTTTCTCCCTAGGGCGCTAGATGACTAGACGAAGTAGAGTTGCCGTCGAGAAGACTTTCGGCATGGCGAATGCCCAGCTTCTTTGATGTAATCTGCTCATCAGGCCCTGGTGGATTTGCGCTCCCTCGTACCAAGAAGAAGCGAGCGGCTGTCTTGACCGCAAAGAACAATTTCCATGCGAGCGGTCATCCATGCCAAGGGGCGCGGGATGGGTACCTTGAGGGCTGACATGAGGTGTGGGTGGATGCCTCCGAAGGATGGCAAAGCACATCCCTTATCGCGACTTGCAGGTACTGATGTAAGTATTCGTTAGAAGGCATCGAAATCCCTCCGTCACTGTATTGCTTATGCATTTAATACTGGAATAACCTACGCTTCGTCCATTGCGGCAACCTGAATGAGCTTTATTGAAGTTGTACGTTCCCTTCTTCTCTACAGGCATTAAGAACAAGTGGGTAGATATGGAAAGCTCCTCTGTTTCACTATTGGGAAGATATTGTTCGGTACCGCTCTCGTGGGTAGCGAAGCACAAGTCGACGTCCAGCAGTAGAGCTAAAAGCATTTTTGTGAACCTTGATGGGCAGGGCCTGGCTTCATGCAATGCTACATGAACGAGAACCTCTTCGGCCAAAAGTTTTGTCTCAATGGTCCAATCACACCGTTGTGTGGCCTTGATTACTTACCTAGGTACCCATCAAGGTTCTCGTGCTCGCAAAGACGGTGCACCTGTCCGGATCAGACGCAGGCCTCGCTTCGCAGCCACAAGGGTTCTCGAGGATGCTGCAAATTTGAGACGGTCAGTGCTGTGTGACCAGGACTTACTACCATTCAGCGCCGTTACAGGGGCCTCGACAGCCCGAGTTCTTGCCTCCTTGTCGCGTCATTGTTGAAGGCGAGGTACCGTCTGGGAGGTTTACCTCGTGCTCTGTGATATGACGGAGCCTCGATACCTGGATGCTGAGTCGTCGAGTCACTTGAGTCATTCACTTATGTCCAGAATGGCTCCTCAGTATCTTTAAACAACCCCGACACAAGAAACTAGACGTTTTTCGCAGCCCTGAAGTAGATGCGGTGACCTGTTGAACACGCGACACCGCCTCGCGGCACCTCCTTGTCTATCACAGTTATCAAAGATTTCTATTCCCGGAAGCGAAGCTCCTTGTCTGTCACGACCAACAACCTCCCATTTTCCACGACTGACATGTACTCGGCGTGTGCCTCCCGGTACACTCCTGAGGTAAGTGCCTAACCCCCACCCCCTTTTTCTTCTCTATAACTCTGGTCTAAGTAAACATGCCAGATGCGCAATAGTTGACACTCCCTGAGGAACCTTCAGGTCATCCTCCATACCGATTGAATAGTTTCCAGAACCACCGTCTAGATTGCTCGATGCAAGTAAAAGAACGCCAATGGTGGCCGCCTTAGGTTATGGCTTCCACCCGGAGGATCTGGGGCGACGGCACAACGGGACAGCAATGGCATGTCAGTTTCTCGGCCACGCGAACGGCGCCTAGCTTAGGGTGTCCACGATGCCTAGGGCTGAAGGACAGCAGAGGGCCGAATCATTTCCGTCTCCCCTTCACGTCTAATGAGACACTGCCGGCACCACTCGACTACTTTCCTCGTGTAACCATCGGGGGTTCCCGTCCATACTGGCACCCGTACTGCCCACCCATGCTTCGTTCGTACTTGGTCGACCACGCTATCATTCGAAAAGATCGGAGGCCAGCCAAGCTCAACGCGTCGTATAATATAACTACAACCGAATATCTAACCACACAAAACGCAATAATGCGAGTGTACCAATGCCGAAACTGAATCTAAGGTCAAAAGTCCTCCTTTCCCAGGCCCGAGCCTGGCCGAATTCTGTCCCGCCGGATGTTGTCCAGAAATGCACCGGCCATACCATGCCCGATCCCTAAGCAATCTATAAAGTTCGTCAATCGATGTTCCGCCGTCGCCCCTGGGCCACGGCATCCTCCCGGTCCTTCCTCAAGAAGGCATGCGACGACGTCTTGAAATTGAAATTGGCCCTTTTCCCCCACGGTCGCCGTTTCGACTAGCGCGTGGCAAATGCTCGTCCATGGAAGCACCACATCATTTCGCAGTGTCCCCTCTAGGACCCGAAACTCGATAGTTTTTGGGCCTTGCTTAGCTCGCTCATCTTCTTCCCCGAAGGAGCTAAAATTAAAGCCGAGGCGGCGGTACTGCCTCGACGACCCGGAGAGCATTCTGCCTAGCTCGAGAGGGGACTGCGCGGCCCATATGGCATTGATCGCGTGGTACTCTTCCGATTCCAACCCGGTGGGGTCGATAGCGGCGCCAGCCTCTTTGGCGGCGCTGTGGTACTCTGCGAGAAAGCTGTCGTGGCCAAGAGCCTCCGCTAGGCGGCTATGCTTGCGCACCTCGGCCCCCCAGGTGTAGACATTGTGGAAATTTGGCGACGAGGGATTGCGGATGCTGCGGAGCATGTCCTCGGCGAGCCATAGAATCGTCGCCAACCTCTTAAGCGTGTTAAGGCGGAATGGGCGGCCGTCTAACCTGCCAACATGCACGTGAGCGTCGCATGTGTAGTTGGCAACAATCCCATGGTTGGTGTCTAGGGCCCGAAGCACCGCGCCGACTGCTCTTTGCACACGGGGCTCATTCCATCGCAGCTTCGGGGAACATATCTCAACGGGGATCCAGTGACAGCCGGAGTCCGTTCCGTCGTCATCTCGGGGTTCCCCCGAGTTGGCTTTCTTGACAATCCAGTGCGTCTCCCAGAAGTCTCGCTCCTGACACCCGATTCGTAGAATCTCGGGCAGTGTTATGGAGCGTTGCCCGGCAGTGCGCCGGATAGACTGGGCGATCAGCTCATATGCTTGATTTGCTAAAGCAGCCTCATCGACGGAGCATGCCAGTGCAACAACGCCGCGTGGGGCTGCCCCATGGTGATTGTATCTCTGTGCTTCAAGGGGAAGAAGTGGGACGAGGAACTTCAGCTCGATAGCGACGGAAATATCCTCTACGGCGTCTGCAGTGTCACCGTGGGGTACGGGTGTTGCCAGGGAGCTATCGCCGGGCAAGCCACTCGAATGGATCTTAGTTTGGGGTAACAGCTCGAAGTGGACGGCATGATCGTTCGTCTGTAGTATATCCCGCCCGATATTTCCGAACGCGACTAGGCCATTGAACCATTGGCCCAACCATATGAAGGTACTTCGCCATGATGCGACCTGCCACAGATTGGTCAGGGAGGGCTCGGAGGTTAGCGACATCCTTGTCTATCACATCCTTGCAGGGTGTGGTCCGGGTGGTGGCGAGTACCTCCCTTCTCGAAGGTTACTTCTTCCCTTCGGCCAAGAAGACGCTGGAGAAGTGGTTGCACCAAGGCAGGCGGGCTAGGTTTGGTCTTAATCTGGGGAAACATGCTGCGGGCATTAATGGCCGTATTGTGTAACCCCCTCGCCAACTAAAACTCGCAGGCGTGGGAAATCTCCATATTCGGCAAGCCGCCGCATGCCGCAGAGAAAAAAAAAATGCAAAGCTTATTGCTCGGCTTCGGGCCAATCTGAATCTGACGAGTCTTTTCGAGGGGGTGGGCCGTTGGGACAGCTAAGGGGCTCGGGTCGCAACACTCCGATGCCCAAGTCGTAACCGGCCAATGTCTTAGTTACCGAGAACAAACTCTGGTGTCTTTATTCATACTCTCCGGAACAATTGTAACATCACAGCATCTAAGGCTTGCCTATAATGAATGATCTCGAGGCATACTTGTCTCACCAAGCGCCACATCAAGATGGAGCCCACAACTTTGTTTCAAGACTCGAGGGTCATGGCCGCTGCCCAATTAAACTGCTGCCCAATGACTTGCAGATTGCCCAACTATCCTTAGCATGTATTCTTTGCCCTCCGACGGATTTAGATACCCGCACAGTTTGCATGTGAGAGCCAGCTCAGACAATTTGGGTCGTCGATTGGTCCACTCAGCACCCATGATGTCCCGTTCACCTGCATTCGAAGCTGCGAGTAAATGTGTGCTCGCTCCACCTACCCTAATCTCTGTGCGCCTTAAAATCTAGACGGCATTTTCTGGCGGAGTGTCGCTGATTGGGTATTGCGGTATTGCAAACTGCACCTGAGTCTGAGGTCGTGATTTGCCAACCAATGTCGTGTATGTTCAATGCAGGTACTGGTTTGACAGCAATATCGCCCTTTGGAATGAGTCATGGAACGTGTAGGCTATGCTCAATTGTCGGAGTAAGACCTTTCATTTGATTTACGAACAGCAAAAGGTGCAACAACGGCTTTGTTTGAATAAGAACAGTCGAAGGCACAGCGCACAAGAAACGGTCGCTGCATCGGACTTCTCATGCTATATCTGTTAAAAGAAAAGCCTCAATCGCCAAGAGATTTTTTTGGAAATAATGATTCCAAGAGATATTTCCAGTTGTATCTCGCACGTAGCAGCTTAGTTGGGTCGGGAAGCGCCTAGGGTGACAAAGGGCGTGTTCCGCAGACAGGCGAGTTCGCCCCTTTATTGAAGATGGACGACGCCTCTTCTCTGTGCCACTCAAAGAAGTTGTATAACCAAACAATGGCATCGTGACTACATTTTCATTGATGCCCAATTAGTGTATAAAACTCCGGAATGGCCATGTCCAACAGGCATCGTGTTTCTCAGATACCAATTCCCCAACACATCCCCACTGCGAACTATCTCACGCCATGTCCGCTCGCACCGGTTACACACTCGTCAGCGAGTATGAAGTCCTCGGGGTTCGCACGGACGCCACAATCGAGGAAATTAAATCCGCCTTCCGTAAGCTATCGTTAACCCACCACCCGGATAAAGTTCACGGAACCCGCGAGGCGACGGAGGAGGCTCATAAGACCTTTGTACAGATACGGAAGGCGTATGAGACGTTGACTGACCCGGCGAAGCGTGAAGCACTCAATTCCGAACTGGGTCTCCGAGGGAGGTCGAGGCGGGGTAGCCAACGTAAAGCCTCAACGGCCTCGGCGTCATCGGCTCGACAGGGTAGCCGAAACCGCGTGGGCGGCTGTGACTGTGGCTGGAATCACGGAACACCGCAAGAAACTCGGGACTGGATCAGAGCTGTATTGAAGCCGGAGAGACTGTGGGGTATTACATACAACCTTGTGGCCATGGAACAGCGACTCGTCAAGGTGAGGTCGTGGTACCGCGCCAACTATCCTAGCGAGTCCAAAATAATTGAGACCCTAACCTTTCTAGCTGACCACATTGGCAGTTTGGAGGATGTAACAATCCGCGCACTGTGGAGGGAGATCCAGGAGCTGCCAGATCTGTGCGGGCCTCTCTCGAGGCGAGACAAGCTTGTTGACAAGATGTCAAAGATAGAAAAGAAGTGGTGGCAATGGCAGGCAGCCGAGCAAACCGTTGGAAGGTATTGGGATATTATGGGGGACGCAGACTCGGATGAGATCAACATCTTACAGGCCAGCTTCTTAGGTCTCATAGAAAGATGGTTGTATGTCTTTTAACTCGAGTTGATTGTGAAGGATTCATACTGTGATGTTTCCTGGATCTTACGCTCTTGGAACGTGTCAGATAGGTGGCACCTAGGATATGGAAGGAATGCTGGATGGATACGAGGGAGGAGTTATGCACCGACCCCTAGTAGGGGGAAACAGTGAAAACCCTACATTGACTCAACGTAGACAATACACACTCTATTCATACCCGATGTTTGAGTCCAATTGCTACATGACAGAAAACACACACCAGCTCGCCCCTCTCCGTGTCTGAAGAGGGTTCAAGGGAGTCATTTCAGGCACCCGAGGTTTCAAGAGGTAGAGATAAGGGAGCCTTTGCCCGCTACCACCTGCTCAGACTTTTTAAACCGCTAGGAAGCACTTTTACTTAGCTTCCTAGCCATGATATTAACGTATCGAACGATTGTAATCTTTGCACTGTCGGCAGGGCTTGTGTCTACACACTCCATTAAAACCAGCATTTCCAATCTAGGTGCGTTTGCTTGACAGGGGAGGTTTTATAAGGCGCCACTATCCTACAAGAATAAGATAGACTTCAATACAGCAGCTGTTTCTTTTGCAACATCCCTCAGTTGTGGCGGAGGCTGTCGCGGCGTCTTCACATCGAAATACAGCTCGTAGTGTCCCATGGCTTCGACAGTCGTGGGGGGTTTTCAGGATTGTACTATTTCGCTCCGTTCTAATGCTTAATTACACTACTAGATGTACTTTTACGATCTGCATATTGTGGGAATAAATGGAACAAGATTTAAATTATTCTAAACTCTTTTTGCACGAGGACTTGTTTGAAATCAGGACGTTCAAACTGCCAGCAATTACCCTGGCTCTCTTCTAAGCTTCTTCGTGCGGGATCCGTTTTCAAATTTGGAATTTGAGTCGAACCACATGATAAGATAACTACCTAGGGACCAAGCATATGCTGCCATCTTAGGGGTCAAGTTCTTCTTCGTTAATCGGTCCAATTTGTTTATTTACTGCACTGGTCGGCCTCGGTTGCTCGGCTTTGCGGAGTCCTTGTGATGACCTTTCACAGCCAGTCAAATTTCGTTTGGGGCACTACGTCCTTAAAAAGCACGCGCAGACGAGATTGACGCAGCGCTATCGTTGTCGGTATATTCTATCGGTGAGCAGAAGCTGTGGCAAATCTACGGAAATAGGGCTAGGCAGGACATTCTACCACTTTACACGACGAAAGTGATACCTGGTTGCGTGCCCAAGGTTCGCCTGTAGAACAGAACCTGCGAGTTGTACGCTTATCCACTGCCGCACTTTCGGTCAGGAGCTACCGTGGGGTGTGCTGCTGCCAAAAATAAACAAACCAACTCTAAAGGGGGAAACCCGCAAGGTCATAGGAGATTATCAACAGGGTGACCTCCTCAATTGGACACCAATACTCTCTTCCTGCCGTCGTGACGAGTCTCTACGTGTGCAAAATCTCATCCTCATCCGGGGGAAGGGGACATAGACCTCGACGCACGAGGCAGAGGTGGAGCAGCACCGATGCACTCTAACGTAATTAATGCAGGACCATCACAATATAGTCTGCTTGTTGGCTGAAGCAAGAAGCAGCTCTTAATATTCTCAATGCCGCTACACTTGGCGGCATATACTAAGGGACACAGAGACGTCGTTGAATATGTGCAGGAGGACGCAGGCAAAACAGCAGGCCAGACCATGTTGGGACAAGTGAAGGAGGTGAAGTGGAGGAAGTGAAGCTAAGGAAACAAGCGAAGGAAATCAAGCGAAGGAAAACAAGCGAAGGAAAACAAACTCCTGGGGTGGGCAGAATGACTATCACGGTATCCGTACACGGATCTGCTCTGAGCAAAAGCTCTCAAAAAAGTATAAAGGACGCGCCATCTGCCACATACTGCTGGCAAGAAATCCTAGTAAGGAAGACATTCAAACAAGAACGATAAACACCTTCGCATTTAACATACATTTCTCGACCCCGGGCAGAACGTTACGCCTAACCAGCCAAAATGCGCATTGTTTCCGCCACCTTCATTTTAACCGCCATCGCTGGTATTCATGCTGGTATCATCAACCCCGAGGGCACCAACGATATCGGTACCTTCAATACCTTTACAGCTCCTCAATGTAGCGGAGGAGGATCGCCTATTGCTGTTGAAGACGGGACTGCTTCCGGCGAACTCCCTGAGGGTGTGCTTTCGATCAGGTCTCATCTCAGTAGCTGTGCTTGTAAGTCGTCATCTAATCGGTGTACTCTCCTTGTACTCAGGTATATGGAACGACAGCTAACCTCTGGGCCGATTAGTGGTTATTGTCGAGCATCGCTTTGGGGAGAGGCCTGTGGTCATTCAACCTGGTGACACGAGATGCGCGAGACTATTCGGCCGTGGGGCGTTGTGGAGGGTCGTCTGCCCGTAACATCATGAGTCTCTGAGGCGTACAGGTTGGAGATGGGTTAGTGGAGTGTGCTTCCTACCCTCCTAGGTGTCATCATTTGGCAGTTGACTATAATTTTCCCGGGTTTAACGCTATGAAAACTGTCCGACCTGCTTATATGGCGACTTGCATAGGTGGTTGTCATAGGTCTTAAGTTTATGTATATTTGCCTACAAATACAGTCGCTCGTTTCCCCCTAATCTTCTACCCTGAACATCATTGCCATTCTGCCTCTCTTTCCACGGCGAACTCTCCGAGGAAAGTCCCCCGTAGAGATACCTTCGGATACGTCCATAACCAAGCCCTGGCCTGCCGTCGTCAGCCCATTCTCGTCATGAAACTTGGCACGCTTGTAAGGTGCTTCTTGGAGGTGCCCCTTCTTGTATCTGATGCACCGAACGCGTAAGACCACGATAAAGCCAGTAGAGTTCTTGTCCCATTTGGCGGCCGAGGCGATCTTGTAGACACCGAACCTGGGCCCAACCTCAACAAGAGCCTCTGGCGGGTTGACGCCGACATATAATTGCCTTCCTTTGGTCACAGTTTTGTACTTATCCATCGATCCCTGTCTGCCGATCTTGAAGCCGGTTATCGGGTGGACGGGCTTCCAAAACTGGCACCTCTCTATGAATGTCTGACGGGGCCTGCTCCATTGTCATCTCGACGTATTGGTCGAAAGTCAGTGTATCGAACTTGTCGAAGGACAGGACCTGTTTGACGTTCTTTTCGTACTTGATTTCCGAACTCTGGCCAACGCCCGAAAGGCTGAGAAATTTGGCAAAAATGCCGACCTCTGCCGACACTGCTTGGACCCCCGAGAGCGTAAAGCCTTCTTTAGTATCCACGGGTTCCTCCTTGGAGATGGGCATGACGGCATCAGGATTTATGGCACCAGCTCGTCCAGGCTGCTGAGGACGTGACCAAGCGCCTGTGGAAGGCTATTCTTTTCTTGTTAAAAAGCTAGCGGCCTTATCCAGGTACCTTAGGTAAGGCTGCTATCTGGCAATAGGGTTACACAGGAGCAAAACAACGCTAATGGGATGCAAAAGAGCACCATCTAGTTGCAGAAGGTTATACGAGTGTAGCGATACTAATCAGATGGGAATTGCGGGGTTTAAATCCTCTAATAGTCTTCTAGGCGGGACTAAGTAGGTAGTAATATCCGGCTATCCGTCTATACTCTCTTGCAAACTACAAGATCTTATGGTAAAATAATCTATTCTAAATTTGACGGATATAGAATACTATCAATTGTGCCAAAGTTCTCCTTTATAGTCCGCTGCGAGACAAAACGGGTTAACAGCCCAGCAGTGCCAGCCTTGTCATTCGTTCCACTAGCCCTAGATCCTCCAAATGGTTGCTGTCCAGGCATGGCACCAGTGCATTGGTCGCTGTCCAGAGTTAGCCATACCCATGTTCCCACTAACAAGAGGAAGCCATATTGGCAGGGCTTACTTGACATAAAAGTTGCCAGCGGAGAATCTAAGTTCCTCCGTTGCCTCGATTATAGCTGCGCGGTCCTTGGCAAAGAATGCACCACTAAGGGCGTATTGCGTGGTTTCGTCGACTAGTTTGTAGATCTTGGAGCCAAAGTCCTTGTCGTCGTAAACGTAGATGCAGACAAAGGGGCCAAACACTTCTTCGCTCATGAATTTTGACATGGGATCTGAAGTCTCAACAATCGTTGGCCTTACGTAGAATCCCACAGAGTCATCACAAATGCCACCCGCTAGAAGCTTGATGTCGGATGCATCCTTGGCATCTTTGACATAGCCGGAGACGCGGTCGAATGCGGATCGGCTAATCAACGGGCCAATGAACGCCGTGAATTCGGCTCCCATGGTTAGAGCCTCAGTTTCCTTTACCATGATATCTTTAAATTCCTGCGCTAAGGAGGCAGGCAAGTAGATCCGTGAGAGTGCACTGCATTTTTGGCCTTGGTACTCGAAGGCAGCCCGCACACTCTTCAATGCCGCATTGCGTACGTCGGCTGTCGGATGAATAAGATGAAAGTTCTTGCCTCCTGTCTCCCCGACGATGCGCGGGTACGAGCGCCAGAAGTTCATATTTGCACCAATCCGGGCTGACAGGCTGCGGAAGACAGCCGTACTGCCGGTGAAGTGCAGGGCTCCGAGATCGCGGCTCGCGTAGACAGCATCCGTTAATGCCTCGGCGTCACCGGGAAGGAATTGCAGCACGCCTGCCGGAAGCCCAGCCTCGATCATGATATGGTTGAAGAGCCAGCTAGAATAGATGGCGCCGGGACTTGGTTTCCAAATGACGACATTACCAACTATCACGGGAGCGAGCACCAAGTTCACAGCTAGAGCGGTGAAATTGAATGGGGAAATCGCGTATACAAACCCATCCAGGGGTCGAACTTCGCTCCGGCTGGTGCCTTGTTAGCTTCGCGAAGTTATACTAGGAAGTGCCTTTAGACCCCTTACTTCCAAACATTAGGCGCATTAATGGGTGGCTGGTTCTTATACAAGGTCTCTGCTAGCGCAGGGAACATTTTCAGGAAGTCTATCGACTACACATAACTTGGTTAGCATTATGCATCAATATGCCAGTATGGCTCCCTAAAGAGGGTTACTCACTTCAGCGTAGCAGTCGATATCCGCCTGGTAAGCGTTCTTGCCTTGGCCAAGCATCGTTGCAGCCATCATGCGATACCTATACGGGCCTTGTAACAAAGCGGCGGCACGGTAAAAAATCGCAGCCCTATCCTGCAGCGACGTTCTTGACCAAGCTTGCTTTGCCTCTAATGCTCCCTGTATCGCCTCGCCGACCATTTCGGGAGTTGCATGGGAGTATTTGGCCAATGCCTCCTGGTGTTTGAAAGGGTTCAATTGGACCTCGGTGGTCCTGCCTGTCACCTAGGTAGGTTATGATGAGCGAAATAAAAATCCTCAACGAGGAACTGAACTCACATCTTTTCCGTTTATGTTAGGGTGGACTATGAGGGGTGCCTCTTTTTCTAGAACGGCCAGTGTTTCTATGAGCGATGCCCGCTCGGAACTGCCAGGCCCATACGGGACCTTCCCCGTGTAGACGGTGTTAGCCTTCCATAGTTAACCTGGAGGGGTAACTTGAAGAAAAAAACCCACAGAAGTCTCATTGCTCAAATCAATGACATTGAAATGCCCAAGAGCAGAGCTAGCTGTGAATACGGACATGGTGCGGTGAATGATTGGCAATGTTGATGCCTGGAGATCTGAGACGGCCCTATCCAAATGGGATCGATCTGGTGATAATGAAGGACAGGAAAGTGAATTTGGAACAGTTCTCGGGCATCAAGAGATTCGTCGGTATCGTGGGTGGAGCTATTAGGTCCGCGCCCAGGCTTTGTTCCATTAACATCCATCCTCCCGTACATGCAGGTGAGGAAATACCAGCTCCGATGCCACCGAGAAACCTGTGGGGCTTGTTCGGCGCGAGATCGAGACTCGCTCGGCACCTCCCTGTTAACTGAGGCAGGCCTAGTCTTACTTCTTGGTGTGGCGTGTGGGTGGATACATATTCATTCCTTGGCTGCTAGGGTAGGCCATGAGGGGCACCCGTTCTACAGACCCATTCGTGGAGGGGTATCCATAGTGCCATTTTAGTCTTGGTTGGAGATACGGACGGGCCTATTGGTGCCCTCCCCGATATCTTGTTCGTGATTCTCT
>Ga0164242_10000654_pt1 | contig 41818 bp, 46 predicted proteins | sample OricomgcompostMG_FD_108783 | JGI IMG/M metagenome (GOLD analysis project Ga0164242, IMG submission 108783) | Miracle-Growth compost microbial communities from Emeryville, California, USA - Original compost - Miracle growth compost (MG) ... | reverse complement strand
GAGGTCGACGGGTCCGCCCCTGCCGGTCGCGACGACGGGCACGCCGGAGGCGAGCGCCTCCTGGACCGTCTGGCAGAACGTCTCGTGCTCCCCCGGGTGGACGAAGACGTCGAGGCTCGCGACGAGCTCGGCGAGCGCCTCCCCCGACTGATGGCCGAGGAATGCCGCCCCGGGGAGCGCCGCCTCGAGCGCCGCGCGCGAGGGGCCGTCGCCGACGACCACGAGACGCGTGCCGGGAATGCCGGCGAGCGCCGCGAGATCCTCGACCTGCTTCTCCGGTGCGAGACGGCCGACGTAGCCGATGAGCAGCTCGCCGTTCGGGGCGAGCCGCCGGCGCAGCGGCACCGAGCGCTTCGAGGGGTGGAATCGCTGCGCGTCGACGCCGCGAGCCCAGAGCCGCAGACGGTCCTCGGGCACCGAGAACCCCTTGAGCTGCTCGATCGATGCGCTCGACGGCGCGAGCGTGAGCCCGGCGCGCTGATGCAGCCGCGCCACATGCGTCTGGGCGGCGGCCTGGAGCGGCCCGAATCCGTAGCGACCCATGTAGCCCGGGATGTCGGTCTGATAGACCGCGACGCTGGGGACGCCGAGATGGTCGGCCGCGCGGAGCGCCTGCCAGCCGAGGACGAACGGGGAGGCCAGATGGACGACGTCCGGGCGGAACATCCGCATGATCGCCTCGAGCGCCGTCGCGCTCGCGAGGGTGATCGGCAGGTCCGGGTACTTCGGCGTCGGGATGGAGCGGAGCTGCGCGAGCTCCGCGCCGGCGAGCATCGAGGGGTCGGGCTCGCCCGCCCCCTTCGGCGCGATGACGAGCGCCTGATGACCGCGGCTCCGAAGGTGCCGCAGTATCTGCAGGACGGAGCCCACGACCCCGTTCATCTGCGGGAGGAACGTCTCCGCGACGAGCACGACCTTCATTTCGCCACCTCCAGGAGTCCCGGACCTCGGACGCGTCAAAGGTAGAAATTTCCGGTGAACGGGTGCCGTAATCGACACGACGCCCGAGCGATCTTTGGGTGCGGACTGGCGGGAAGCCCCCGATGCGGCACGACGGCGAATGGCAGGCCTGGTGAAAAGAGCGCGGCCGCCGGATGGTGGGAGCATCCGGCGGCCAGCGCCAACTCGAGCGACTATACATACGTATAGACCCCCGCGCTATACGTCCATATAGTCCTCTCAGCTATACGAGTGTATAGCGCGGCTATACGTCTGTATAGTCTTCGATCATGAGCCCCGAGACGAACGCTCGAGATCGGCTCCGCGACGCGGCGGTCGAGACGTTCGCGCGCACCGGATTCGGCGCGACCTTCCGCGACATCGCCGCCGCCGCGGGCGTCACGCCGGGGCTCATCACGCACCACTTCGGGTCCAAGGAGGGGCTGCGGGCCGCCGCCGACGAGGAGGTGCTCCGCCGGCTCCGCGACGTCCGTGAGGGCGACATCGCGAAGAGCGCCCAGGAGCAGCTCGCGACGATCACCGAGCTCGACGAGCACGGAGCGACCGTCGCCTACGTGCTCCGGCTCGTCCAGGAGGGCGGACCGGCGGCGCGGGCATTCCTCGAGAAGATGATCGAGGACACCGAGGCCTCGCTCGCGGCCTCGGTCGCGATCGGCCTCGCACGGCCGAGCCGGGACCCGGCGATGCGCGCGCGCTACCTCGTCGCCAGCCAGTTCGGCGGACTGCTCGTGCAGGCCGCCCTGCTCGGCATCGACCTGGCCGACGGCCGGGAGCTCATCCAGCGTCTCGCGGCCGAGACGACGCTCACCGCTCTCGAGGTGTACACGGAGGGCGTCTTCGCCAATCGCTCGCTCCTCGACGCCTATCTCGCGATGCGGGAGCAACAGGAGCAGGGATCCCGGTGATCCGCGCGGTCGAGGCCGTCGGCCTCGACAAGCGATTCGGCCGGGCCGGCGCGCTCGACGGCCTCGAGGCGGGACAGCGCGCCCAGGACTAGCGACGGAGCATCCGGATCCCGGCGACGACGACCATGACTGCGATGGCCGCGGCGAAGACGACGAGCACCGGTACCTGCGCCCAGATGAGCAGCGCGGCGCCGATCAGGACGACGGGCACGGTCAGGCCGAGGTAGGCGATGAGGAACATGCCCGCGAGCGCCTCGCCGCGACGCGCGGGGTCGGCGAGCGCGGCCGCCGTGCCCATCGCCGCGCGGAACGCGATGCCGACGCCCGCGCCCGCCACGAGCCCGCCGAGGAGGAACAGCCAGAGCGACGCCAGGCCGGCGCCGAGCGCGACCGCCGCGAGTCCGAGGACGGCCAGGACGACGGCGATCCTGACCTGCGTCTTCGTCGGCAGCGAACCCGTGAAGATCTGCGCGAGCGCGGCGGCCGCGAACACGATGAACGGCGCGAGGCCGGCGAGCACGCGGGACGTCTCGTGGAGCGTGCCGGCGAGGAACGTCGGGGCGAGCGCGGTGAACGTGCCGAACACGGCGAAGCCGGCGAACGCGACCGCTCCGGCGGCCCAGAACGTCCCTCGCGCCGCGGACGGGACCGCGATGCGCTGCGGCCGATAGGCCTGGCGCTCCCGCGGCGGCTCGACCGTCTCCGGGACGAGCGCGACGAGGACGAGCAGCACGATGAAGGCGACGACGAACGCGAGGTACGGGGTGACGAGCGGGGACGGGGCGTAGGCGGCGAGCAGCCCGGCGAGGATCGGGCCGAGGCCGAGGCCGCCGAGATTGGCGAGCGTCGCGACGATCGCCGAACGTCCCGGGCTGCGGCGCGCCGCCGCGCCGAGCTCCGAGAGGTGGGCCGTCGCCGTCGCCGTGAGCGCGCCGATCGCGACGCCGTTCACGAAGCGGGCGACGATGAGGCCGGCCACGTCGTTCCACACGAGGAACAGCACCGCCGAGACCAGCGAGACGCCCAGCGAGACGAGGATCATCGGTCGTCGGCCGAGGCGATCGGAGAGGTGCCCGACGAAGAGGAGGCTGGCGAGCACTCCGACGGCGTAGACCGCGAAGATGATCGTCACCGTGATCGTCGGGAAGCGGTCACGCTCGGCATACAGCGCATAGAGCGGCGTGGGAACCGTCGAGAACGCCATCTCGGCGATGAACGCCGCGAAGACGACCCAGAATCCTCCGGCGTGCGGTATCGCGGCGCGGCGCGGAGCCGCATTCACCCCGCTCACCGGGTCTCGCCGTACGCACCCACCGCGCTGAACCCCTCGGGGAGCGCAAGCGGGTCACGGACGCTCGTGTCGCGCGTCGATGTCGCGATCGCATCGGCGAGCTCCGTGCCGGCGCGGTCGATCCTCGCGCGGAGGCCATCCACCGCGCTCGTCGAGCGGGTCGCGGGCGTCGTCGGCGCATTCCCCCAGTCGCTCGCCGCGGCGAAGACGCCCGTCGAGAGCGGCGCCGCGTGCAGGTAGGTGAAGAGCGGCCGCATCGCATAGTCGATCGCGAGCGAGTGCCGCTCAGAGCCGCCCGTCGCAGCCAGCAGCACGGGCTGGTCGGTGAGGGCCGTCGGGTCGAGGATGTCGATGAACGACTTGAAGAGGCCCGAGTACGACGTCGTGAAGATCGGCGTGACGGCGATGAGGCCGTCCGCGGTCGTCACCCGCTCGATGACCTCCTCGAGCCTCGGCGACGGGAAGCCGGTCACGAGGTGGTTCGTGACGTCCTTCGCGATGTCGCGGAGCTCGACGACCTCGGTCGTCACCTCGAAGCCCTTGTCGGCGAGGGCCCGGGCGGCCGCCTCCGCGAGCCGGTCCGCGAGGAGCCGGGTGGCCGAGGGCTGGCCGAGGCCCGCCGCGATGACGGCGAGGCGCTTCTGCTGGCTGTCAGTCATGGACGTTCCTCCCCTACTTGATGCCGAATGCGTTGCCGGACTTCGCCGGCTCGTGCGTGTGCTGGACGGTGGCGCCGCCGGGGACCGGGTCGCGGCCCGCGAGGTGCCGCTCGACGAGGAACTCGTGGGTCGGGCCGGCGGGCACGTCGCTCGGTCGGTCCTTCGCGAACTCCCGCTTCAGGGCCGGGACGATCTCGCCGCCGAGGATGTCGAGCTGCTCGAGGACCGTCTTGAGCGGGAGCCCGGCGTGGTCGACGAGGAACAGCTGCCGCTGGTAGTCGCCGAAGTGCTCCCGCATCGCGGCGTAGCGGTCGATGACCTGCTGCGGCGAGCCGACCGTGAGCGGCGTCTGCTCGGTGAACTCCTCGAGCGTCGGGCCGTGGCCATAGACCGGCGCGTTGTCGAAGTACGGGCGGAACTCGTGCACGGCGTCCTGCGAGTTCTTCCGTGCGAAGAACTGGCCGCCGAGCCCGACGTACGCCTGCTCGGCCCTGCCGTGCCCGTAGTGCTCGAAGCGCTGGCGGTAGTAGCCGATGAGCCGCATGTAGTGCTCCTTCGGCCAGAAGATGTTGTTCGCGAAGAAGCCGTCGCCGTAGTAGGCGGCCTGCTCCGCGATCTCGGGGCTGCGGATCGAGCCGTGCCAGACGAAGGGCGCGACGCCGTCGAGCGGACGCGGGGTCGAGGTGAAGCCCTGCAGCGGGGTGCGGAACCGTCCCTGCCAGTCGACGACCTCCTCGGTCCAGAGGCGGTGGAGCAGGCGGTAGTGCTCGATCGCGAGCGGGATGCCCTCGCGGATGTCCTTGCCGAACCACGGGTACACCGGCCCGGTGTTGCCGCGGCCGAGCATGAGGTCGACCCGGCCGTCGGCGAGCACCTGCAGCATCGCGAAGTCCTCCGCGATCTTCACGGGGTCGTCGGTCGTGATGAGCGTCGTCGCGGTGCTGAGGAGGATCCGCTTCGTCTGCGCGGCGACGTACGCGAGGGTCGTCGTCGGGGAGCTCGAGAAGAACGGCGGGTTGTGATGCTCGCCGAGCGCGACGACGTCGAGGCCGACCTCCTCGGCGTGCTTCGCGATCTCGACCCACTGCTTGATCCGCTCGGGCTCGCTGATGGTCGTACCCGTGGTCGGGTCCTCGGTGACGTCCGACACGGAGAAGATGCCGAACTGGACCGGGCTCTGCTCGGTGGCGATGTCATTCATCGGGGTCTACCTCTCGCAGTTATCGATTCATTTGAATCGATCATCACCAACAACGATGCGCCTGCGGATCGTATTCCCGACGATCTCCCGGGGGCGGCGCGCTCCGCTGCGACGGGGGACGAACACGCGCGATGCCCGCTCGCGCGACGCCAAGGCGAGCGGTGCGCGACGCTAACAGCCGCTCCTGACGGGGTCAAGCCCCATCGCTCCTCCCTCGGGCGCTCGTACCGTGGCGCGCACGATCGAAGGGAGCACCACATGACCGACACCGTGACGGCAGAAGTCGAGGTCGACGCACCCGTGCACACCGTCTACAACCAGTGGACGCAGTTCGAGGAGTTCCCGCGCTTCCTGCATGACGTGAAGCGGATCGATCAGATCGACGACATGCTCACCCACTGGGTCGTCAGCGTCGGTGGCGTGCAGCGCGAGTTCGACGCCGCGATCACCGACCAGGTGCCGGATGACCATGTCGCCTGGGCGAGCGTCGACGAGCGCGTGCACGCGGGCCGCGTCGCCTTCACTCCGACGGACGCCGGCAGCACGAAGGTGCGGCTGGAGATGTCGTGGGAGCCGGAGACGCTCGTGGAGAAGGTGGGCGCGACCCTCATGATCGACCAGCGCCAGGCGGAGATGGACCTGCAGCGATTCCGCGAGTTCATCGAGGGCCGCGGCGCCGAGACCGGGGCATGGCGCGGCGAGATCCACGACGCCCAGCGCACCGACCGCGTCGGGACAGAGGCGGCGGAGCCGGAGGGGCTCGAGGTCGACATCGACTCGGTCGGCGGCGAGGTCGCCGACGGGCTCCTCGACCCGGCCTCCACCGATACGCCGGCGCTCGACGAGTGGGACGTCGAGGACACGACGACCGGCGACGGGCATCCTCCGCGCAACATCTGACGGTCGAGCCCGCCATGGGCGACGACCTCCCCGAGACAGGGGCGCCGGGTAGGAAAGGTGGCGAACCACCCGGCGCCTCTCCTTTTTCGTGCCCGCCCCTGTTCCCTCGACGTGTCCTTGGCCGCTGTCATCGCCGCCCGACGCGCTCATTCCCTCCCGCACGTAAGCGGCGGGCGACCTGTACGGGTCGCCCGCCGCTTACGTGCGGCCTCCGGGCTCAGGTCGAGCGGCCCGAGATGACGCGGAGCAGGAACATGATGAGTGCGATGACGGCGAGCGCGATCGCGACCCAGATGAGCCAGTTCACGGCCGACCAGATGCCGCCACCGATCGCGAGCAGAATCGCGATGATGAAGATGATGATCGCGGCGAGGGTCATGGGACTTCTCCTTCCTTCGCCGCCGGACGGGGGCCCGTCGGCGGGTCGCCCTACGGTAGCCAGAGCGTTCACAGGGAACGGAGGGGCTTGACAAGCCGAGGGCTTAGCCTTCATCCATGGGGCGATTCATCTACGAGAGCGCGGGCAGCGATTCCTATGTCATCGACGACCGGGTGCTCGCCCATCTCGAGCTCGCGATCTCGGTGAAGTTCCGCCGCGGAGAGTCCTTCCCGTTCACCCTCGCGGCGAGCGATCTCAAGGCGGGTCAGGGCCAGCGCATCTTCTGGATGCACCCGTCGATCCCCGTCCAGTTCCACTACGACGGCGACCGCCGGACGATCCGGCTCAATCCGGCGTGGGTCGAGCGCCTCATCGAGTCGGCATTCACCGAGAGCGGCCTGAGGGTCGTCCCGGAGCCGACCACAGGAGCGCCGAGCGCCGCGCGCCCGCTCGTCGGCTGAATCGCCCCGCGGGACCGGCCCTCGCCGGGCCTCTGGACGCTCCTGCCGCGTCAGGGCAGCTCAGCCTCGCCCGTCTTCCCCTCCGCCGGCTCGGGGACGATCGTGAGCCCGCTCGGGCTTCCGGCGGCCTGCAGCAGTGCCTCCACCCAGGCCCGGTTGATCCTCGGCGGCCGGCTGCCATGGAAGTGGAACTGAAGCTGGACGGACGGGTGCATCCAGAAGCTGCGGCGCCCGAGTCCCTCGCCCATGTCGATGTCGAACATGAACGACTCCGCCCGGCGAAGCTTCGTCATCACGGCGATGCGGAGGTGCGAGAGCACGCGATCATCGATATCGACGGACGTCGCCATGCTGCCGTAGATGAGTTTGCCCACGAAGGGAGCATAAGCCGATATATCCGGGTGAGGACCGTCGACCGGGCCGGAGGACCTGTTACAGGTGCTTGCCTCCCGTGACGGCCAGGACCGCTCCCGACGTGAACGACGCGTCCTCGGAGGCGAGGTAGACGTACGCGCCGGCTAGCTCCGCGGGCTGGCCGGGGCGCCCGAGCGGCGTGTCCTTGCCGAAGGACGAGACCTTCGACTCGTCCCATTCCGTCGCGGGAATGAGTGGCGTCCAGACGGGCCCCGGAGCCACCGCATTGACGCGGATCCCGCGAGGCCCGAGCTCGTCGGCGAGTGCCTGGACGAATGCGACCTGGGCCGCCTTCGTCATCGCGTAGTCGAGGAGCGCAGGCGAGGGATTGAACGCCTGGATCGATGCCGTCACGATGATGGACGCGCCGCTCGGCAGCTGGTCGACGGCCGCGCGCGCCGTGAGGATGACGCCGTAGAGATTCGTGCGGAACGTCCGGTCGAGCGATGCGAGGTCGAGCTCCGCGAGGGACGGGACGTTCTTCTGGTAGCCCGCGTTGAGCACGAGCAGGTCAAGGCCGCCGAGGAAGGATCTCGCGTCCGCGACGAGACGCTCAGGCGCGCCGTCAGCCCGAAGGTCGACGGGGAAGGCGGCTCCGCGCACGCCGGCCGCCTCGATGAGCTCGACGGTCGACGCGGCATCATCCCGCTCCTCGGGCAGATGGGCGATCGCCACGTCGGCGCCCTCCCTGGCGAACGCGATGGCGGCGGCCCGGCCGATGCCCGAGTCGCCGCCCGTGATCAGCGCCTTCCGGCCCTTCAGCCGGTCGTGCCCCTGGTAGCCCGCTTCGCCGTGATCCGGCGCGGGCGTCATCGCCGAGGTGTGACCCGGCTGCTCCTGCCGCTGAGGGGGGAACGGCGGAACAGCCGGGTCGGTGGGAACGCTCACGCCCGCTCGACCTCCAGCTCGGTCGCGTCCTGCGACGCGAACGACGGGGTCCACGGCTGTGTGTCTTCGAGTTCGTCATCCATCGCGCTGCTCCCTTGATGTGGCCACCACTGTCGCCGGGCGGGGCCCCGCATCGAAAGGGCTTGAATTCCCAGGCGCTCGGGCCTAATCCGAAAGGGCCACCGGACGAACAGGAGGAAGTCATGCCAGGAGGACGCGGATCGAACCTCAAGGACAAGCCGATGTACGAGGAGCTCCGCAAGGAGGGCGCCTCGAAGGAGAAGGCCGCGCGGATCTCCAATGCGGCGGCGAAGAAGGGCCGCAGCAGCGTCGGGCACAAGGGAGGCAAGGCCGGGGACTACGACGAGTGGAGCGTCGACCGGCTCCGGGGCAAGGCGAAGGAGCTGGGCCTCAAGGGCTACTCGGACAAGCGCAAGTCGCAACTCATCGACATGCTGCGGCACCACTGAACGCCCGGCGCGACGACGCGGCCGCCGTCCCACTCGGGGCGGCGGCCGCGTCGCGGCGCCTCAGAGCGCGCCGATGCCGATGAGGCGGTCGGCCTCCATGACGAGCACGACGACGAGGACGACGACGGCGGATGTGGCCATCGCCCCCATGAGCCAGGCGAGGACATTGCTGCGCTGCTCACGTCCGTGGATCATGACGGAGGCGACGATCATCGCGGCGTAGCAGGCGACGACGAGCCCGATGCCGATGTACGGCAGGACGGGCTGCAGCGCGAGCCCGACGACGAACATCCAGCTGAAGATGGCGGTGAGCGCGGCGCCGGGAACGAGCCAGCTGCGCCGACTCGTCCATGGCAGTTCGGCCGCCTGATGCTTGATGAGGGTATCGACCATGGTTCCCACTCCCTGGTAGACGGGTCGCCGGCGAGTACCGGGTGATGGGACGTTTTCACGGCTTTTACCCCTTGAAAAAGGGGGTTGACAATTTATGCTCCCGCTCGTGGGAACTATTTATTACGGCAGCGAGGCCACCGCGATCGATATCGAGGACCTCGCCCTGGCACATCTCAAGGTGGTGATCGCCACCAAGCTCCGCCGCGGCGAGAGCTTCACCGTCTCCTGGCGTCATCCGGAGGATCAGCCGCGAGGACGGAGCACGATCTGGGTCCATCCCTCGATCCCGCTCCGCTTCGTGTTCGAGGACCCGGAGCCGGCGGTGCTGAACCGCCAGTGGCTCGAGGAGCTCGCGAACTCGGCGAACTCGACGGGCGGTATCCAACTCGTCCCGGGGCACTTCACGAACACGGCGACCGGCCCGATCAGCACGGTCCCGCCGAGCAGCGAACCGGCCGGCGCGGAGAGCCCCAGCGAGGGGCACCGCACGTCACGGGAGCCGGCGCTCGCCGGCGCCGGGGTCGGTCCGAGGGCGAACGCGAAGAAGTAGCGACCGGATGCCGCAGCCCGAATCCCTTCCCGGGATCGAGACGTGGTGGCCGGGCCTCTCAGTCGAGGCCCGGCACGACGTCCTCGCCGCCCCGGCGCAGCCCCTCGGGGAGCGCGTCCGGCGGGAGATCCGGGAGATCACCGGCGCCGAGATCGGCGAGGACGCCGTGCTCGACGAGCACGAACGCGGCTACGTCGCGACCCAGCAGGAGACCGTCGACTGACGGCTCCGTCATTCATCCGGCAACGAAGAAGGCCGCCTCCGAGAAGGAGGCGGCCTTCCCTATGAGAAGACTCGCGTGACCGCAGCGCTCAGCGGCGCAGGCCCAGGCGCTCGATCAGCGAGCGGTACCGCTCGATGTCGATGTCCTGGAGATAGCCGAGGAGGCGGCGGCGCTGGCCGACGAGGAGGAGCAGACCACGACGGGAGTGGTGGTCGTGCTTGTGCGACTTCAGGTGCTCGGTCAGGTCCTTGATCCGCTGGGTGAGGATCGCGACCTGCACCTCCGGAGAGCCGGTGTCACCCGGGTGCGTGGCGTACTCGTCGATGATCGCCTTCTTGATGTCTGCGTCGAGGGCCATAGGGCGACCCGCCTTTCTCTCGCTGCGCGGTGCTGACAGCCTGCTGCTGCAGCGCTCTTGATCCGCGGCCGGTTCACGGCAACCGAACGATTCTACACCCCGGACGGACCCGGATCACCGCGCCGGTAGGCTGAATCGGTGCCCGCCGAAGATGTCGTCACCGCCCTCCGCGCCGCGCTTCCCGCCGAGGCGGTGATCACCGACCGCGCCCGCATCGCCGACTTCTCGCACGATCAGAGCCAGGAGCCGTATTCGGAGGACGCCCTCGTCCTCGTCCGCGCCCGCAGCACGGAGGACGTGTCGAAGACCCTCGCGATCGCGAACGAGACGCGGACCCCCGTGGTGGCCCAGGGATCGCGCAGCGGCGTGACGGGCTCCTCGAACGCGATCGACGGCTGCATCATCCTCGATCTCTCGGGCATGCGCCGCATTCACGTCATCGATCCCCTCGAGCGCATCGCGGTCGTCGATCCCGGGGTCCTCCTCGAGGAGCTCCAGCACAAGGTCGCCGCGCAGGGCCTCTTCTACCCGCCGGACCCGGGCTCGGTCGAGATCGCCTCGATCGGCGGCTCGGTCGCGACGAACGCCGGCGGCATGCGCTGCATCAAGTACGGCGTGACGCGCGACTCGATCCGCGCCCTCGAGATCGTGCTGGCCGACGGGTCCGTCGTCGACACGCGCGCCCGCACGGCCAAGGACGTCTCCGGCCTCGACATCACGGACCTCATCATCGGCTCCGAGGGCACGCTCGCGGTCGTGACCCAGGTGATCGTCTCGCTCCGCCCGGCGCCGGGGCCCTCGCTCGCCGTCACCGCGACCTTCCCCGGCATCGGGGAAGCCCTCGAGGCGGCGAATGCAGTGGCGAGCGGCGGCCGCCTGCCCGCGACCCTCGAGCTCATCGACGGCCTGGCGATCCAGGCGATCCGCGAGCACTCCCCCGAGGTGGACCTGCCGGGCGACGCGCAGGCCTGGCTCGTCGCGATCACGGATGAGCTCATCGGCGCGGACGAGGACCTCGACCGCTTCGAAGCGGCGTTCCGGGCGAACGGCGCGATCACCATCCAGCGCTCCGAGACGCCTGCCGAGACGGAGCGACTGCTCAGGGCGCGCCGGCTGCTGAACCCGGCGACGAACGCCTACCGCCCGGGACACCTGCACTCGGACGCGGCGGTCCCCCGCTCGGTCCTCCCTGAGTTCGGGGTCGAGATCCTCGAGTACGCGGTCGAGCTCGGCATCGAGGTGTCGCTCAGCGGGCACGTGGGCGACGGGAACCTGCACCCGGTCGTGTTCTTCGTGCCCGGTCAGGAGGCGGCGGCGGCGAAGGTGCTCGACCGTATGCTCGAGCTCGCCGCCGAGTACGGCGGGACGGTCACGGGCGAGCACGGCGTCGGCATCGAGAAGCTCGAGGCCGTCCGCACGCTCTTCCCGCCGCGGCGACTCGAGCTGCAGCACGCGATCAAGGCGGCGTTCGACCCGAACGGGATCCTCAACCCCGGCCGGAAGTACTGAGCGGTCGGTCGGCGCCCGACGCGGCGAGCGCTCGCAGGACGCCGAACGCGATGAGGCCCTCGCCGGCGCAGTACGTCAGCATGACCGCCAGATCCGACCACGGCTGCGCACCGGCGATCGGGACGACCTCGAAGATCTGCAGGCTCAGCATCGAGTCCGACAGCAGGAAGAGGAGGCCTCCGAGCGTCGTCCAGACGTTCACCCGGGCCGAGGTCATGGCGGTGAGCGCGAGCACCGCGCCGTAGCAGACGACGGGGACCTGCAGGTCGCCGAGGAACGGCCACAGCAGGACCGCGAGCGCGACGATCCAGACGACGTAGACGAGCGTCCACCACGGGATCGCCCGACGGCGCACCGACGTCGAGAAGAGGAGCACGTACGCGACGTGCGCGAGCGCGAAGCCGCCGAGTCCGCCGATGAAGCTCGGGCCGAGCAGGACGTCGCCGGCGAGCGACGCGGCGATGCCCACCAGGAGCAGCGTGAGCGCCGCGGCGCGGCGGGGCGCGACGAGCACGCGCTGGCGGTCGGTGACGAATGCGGTGAGCACGACCGCGACGGCGAGCGACGCCATCAGGAGCGGCTTCGTCACCTCCCGGCCCGGCACGCCGGTGAGGATCTGCGCGAGGTGGACGATCGCGACCAGCGCGTAGACGAGGAACGGCCAGCTGCGTCGCATGCGAAGAAGACTAGGGGGCGCGGCCCGGCCGGCGTGCGCGTCGCGCGGGTCTCCCCTAGGTTGGCTTCATGATCGAGGCGACGGCGCTCACGAAGCGCTACGGGTCGAAGACCGCGGTCGACGGCATCTCATTCACGATCCGGCCCGGTGTCGTCACCGGCTTCCTCGGCCCGAACGGCGCCGGGAAGTCGACGACGATGCGGATGATCGTCGGGCTCCACCGGCCGACGTCCGGGGCGGTCACGATCGACGGCCGCTCCTACGCGCAGCTGCGGTCGCCGCTCACCGAGGTCGGCATCCTCCTCGACGCGCGCGCCTACCACCCCGGCCGCAGCGCCCGGGAGCACCTGCGCGCGCTCGCGGCGACGCACGGCCTCGGACGCAAGCGCGTCGACGAGGTCATCGGGCTCGCCGGGCTCGAGTCCGTGGCGCGCAAGCGCGCGGGCGGCTTCTCGCTCGGGATGGGCCAGCGGCTCGGCATCGCGGCCGCGCTGCTCGGCGACCCGCACACCCTCATCCTCGACGAGCCGGTGAACGGCCTCGACCCCGAGGGCGTCATCTGGGTGCGGAACCTCGCCCGCTCGCTCGCCGCGGAGGGCCGGACCGTCTTCCTCTCCTCGCACCTCATGAGCGAGATGGCCCAGACCGCCGATCACGTCATCGTCCTCGGGCGCGGCCGCGTCATCGCGGACGCCCCGATCGCCGAGTTCACGGCGCAGGCGAGCGGGACCGCGGTCCGGGTGCGGAGCCCCCACGCGCCCGCTCTCGCCGACTCGCTGCGGCGCGGGGGCATGGGCGTCACCGAGCAGCCGGACGGCGCGCTGCTCGTCACCGGCACGACCGCGGAGGCGATCGGCGACTTCGCCGCGCAGCACCGGGTCCCGCTCCACGAGCTCACGCCCGTCAAGTCCTCGCTCGAGGAGGCGTACCTCGAGCTGACGAAGGACGAGGTCGAGTACCACTCCGGCGCGATGCCGACGGACGAGCCGGCCGCGACCGAGGGGATGCCCGCATGACCGCGATCGCGCACCGCGTCACGTTCGGCGGCCTCCTGCGCTCCGAATGGATCAAGCTGTTCTCGCTCCGGACGACCTGGTGGCTCTACGCGATCACGATCGTGCTCTTCGTCGGCGTCGCGGCGCTCAGCGCGCTGAGCTCCGGCTCCTGGGCGAGCTCGTACCTGAACCCGGAGAACCCGGCGATCGCGGCGGCGCCGGGCGCATCGGCGCCCTCGATGCCGGCGGCGCTCGTGGCCGTCCAGGTGAATGCGGAGCTGGTCCGATGGGCGGCTCCGGTCCTCCTCTTCGCGGCGCTCGTCGTCTCGGTGCTCGGCGTGATCGCGATGGCCGGCGAGTTCGGCACGGGGATGATCAAGTCGACGTTCGCCGCGGCCCCGCGGCGGACCGACGCGCTGCTGTCGAAGCTGCTCGTCTGCTTCCTCGCCTCGGTCGCCACCGGGGCCATCGGGACGCTGCTCGCGACCGCCGTCAGCGCGGGGATCATGTCGGCGAACGGCTGGGCGATCGACCTCGCCGATCCCTACCTGTGGCGCGCCCTCGGCGGCACGATCGGGTACGTCGGCTTCGCGGGCGCGTTCGGGGTGCTCATCGGCGCGCTCATCCGCGTGCAGGCCGGGGCGATCCCGACGGCGATCGGCATCCTGCTCGTGCTGCCGACGATCGTCGCGCTGCTCAGCTCGCTCCTCGACTGGAACTGGCTCACGAACACTGCCCCCTTCCTGCCGAGCAACCTCGGGAACTCGTTCGCCGGCTACCCGACGGCCGAGGCGATGCAGGCCGCCGACCCGGACGGCAGCTCCTACGTCGGCTCGGGCTCCGCGTCGCCCTGGCTCAACGTCGATCAGCTCGACGACGGCACGGAGCAGGTCACGCGACTCTCGGTGGGGGACGCGCTCGCGGGACTCCTGCTGCTCGCCTGGCTCGTGATCGCCTGGGCCTTCGCCCAGCTCGTCACGAAGCGCAACGACGCCTGAGGCCCACATTCAATCGATGACTTTTTGGTCACTTCCCGACCCATTCGGGCGCGATCAGGGCCCCAAAGTGACCAGAAAGTCACTCGGGGGGCAGGGGCAGCGTCAGGGGAGGTCGATGCCGGCGGGCAGCGGCTTCGCCGCGACCAGGACGAGGCGCTGCGTCGGGCGGGTCATCGAGACGTAGAGCGCGCCGGCGCCCCGCGGTCCGTCGGCGATGATGTCGGCGGGCTCGACGACGACGACCGCGTCGAACTCTAGGCCCTTCGCGTCCTGCGGCGTCAGGAGCGCGACCTGCCGCCGCAGGCCGAGCGCGCCGCGTCCGATCACGTCGCGGCCGAGCGCCTCGGTGAGCCGCAGCTGGATCGAGTCGGCGGTGGCCGGCGTCGCGATGACGGCGAGGGTGCCTGCGTCGGACTCGCGCACCCGTTCGATCGCCTCGACGATCGACTCCGCCAGGGCCTCGCGCTCGGCCGCTTCGCCTCGCTCCGCTCGCTCAGCGACCCGGGAGTGGGCCCGCTCGGGGACCGCGACCCTGATCACCTCGACCGGCCAGTCGCCCTCGCGGACGGCGCGGGTGGGAGTGACGGGGACGCCGTTCGCGGCGGCCATCCGCTCGGCGACCGCGGTGATCTGCGCGGGCGTCCGGTAGTTGACGGTGAGCTCCTCGAGCCGCCACGCGTCCTTGAAGACCGGGCCGAGCGCGGTCGCCCAATCGCCCGTCCCCGCGGCCGACGCCACCTGGGCGACGTCGCCGACGATGGTGAACGATCGGAGTGGGTCCTTCCGCACCAGGAGCCGCCACTGCATCGGCGAGAGCTCCTGCGCCTCGTCGACGACGATGTGGCCGAATGTCCAGGTCCGGTCGCTCACCGCCAGCTCCGCGGCCGTCGCCTTGACCGGCGCATCGGCGAACGATTCCGCGAGCTGCCGGGCGTCGACGAGCCCCTCGACCCGCATGTTCCGGATGGCGGCCTGCGCGTTCTCGAGGTCGCGTCGCATCTGCCGCTCGCGCTCGCGCCCCGCGGTGTCGATCACCGGGTCGTCGCCGAGGAGCTCCGCGGCCTCGTCGAGGAGCGGGACGTCGGCGACGGTGAACGGCTGGTCGCGGGACCGCAGGAGGAGCGCGCGCCGCTCCGGACTCCAGCGCGGGGTGATCGTGGCGAGCCAGTGGGGGCGGGCGTAGAGGTCCTGGATAAGCTTCTGGGGCGTGAGCGGCATCCACGCGGTGTTCAGGACGACCTTCACGTCATAGGCCGTGCGGACGTCCTCGCGGAGCAGCGCGACATCCGAGTCGTCGATCGCCCGGCCCCGGCGGCGCAGCTCCCCTGCCAGGAGGTCGGCGATCGCCGCGATCGCGACCTTGTTGAAGGTGACACGCGCGACGTTGTGCGGCTTGTGCGTCTCCCAGGCGCGCTGCATGGCCGAGTGAATGACGGACGCCGGGATCGCGATCCGCTCGCCGTCGACCTCGACGACCTGGTCCTCGGCGGGGACGACCTGGCGCGACTTCACGGCGCGCTGGAGGAGCTTCGCCATCTCGAGCGAGCCCTTGAGCTCGGCCACGGCGGCCGCATCCTCCGTCGTCGCCTCGACGCCCGGGAACAGGGTGCCGAGGCTCGCGGTGACGACCCCCGTCTCGCCGAGGGACGGGAGGACCGCCTCGATGTACTCGAGGAAGCTGCGGGACGGGCCGACGACCAGGACGCCGGCGCTCGCCAGCCGCTCCCGGTGGGAGTAGAGGAGATAGGCGGCGCGGTGCAGCGCGACGGCGGTCTTGCCGGTGCCGGGACCGCCCTGCACGACCAGCGCGCCATGCAGGTCGGAGCGGATGATCCGGTCCTGCTCGGCCTGGATCGTCGCGACGATGTCCTGCATCCGGCCGGTGCGCTCCGCGGTGAGCGCGGCCATGAGCGCCGCCTCCCCCTGGAGCTCGGACCGCTCGGAGGCGAGGAGCTCCTGGTCGAAGACCTCGTCGTCGATCGCGACGACGTCGCGTCCTCGGGAGTGGAGGTGGCGGCGCGAACGGGCCCCGAGCGGCGTCGCGGCCGTCGCCTGGTAGAAGGCGGAGGCCTGCGGCACGCGCCAGTCGAGCAGGATCGGCTGCTGGTCCTCGTCGCGGAGGCCGATCCGGCCGATGTAGTGCTGCGCCCCGTCCTGCAGATCGAGCTTCCCGAAGGCGAGACGCTCGTCGATCTGGCGCAGCTGCGCGATCCGGTCCTCGTAGATGCGCGCGAACGCGTCGCGCTCCGTCCGCGACTGATGCGTCCCGCCGGCGCCGCCCGCCGAGCGGACCGAGTCCAGCTCGCGCTGCACCGCATCGCGGATCCGGTCGAGACGCTCGTACAGCCCGTGCACGTACGCCCGCTCCCGGGCCACCTCCGACGAGGCCATTCACGCTCCCCGCTCGCAAAAAATCGGACTGTCCAGTGTAGTGCGTCCGGCTAGGCGCCGAACGCCTCCAGGCCGCGCCGCGGCCGCCGAGTCGCGCTCCATGAGGCCGCTCATGCCGTGGCTATCGGATCCCGCTTCAGCCTGAGCGTATTCTGTGAGCGATGTCTCCGGTTTGCTCGGTCGTCATCCCCTGCCTCGACGACGCCGAAATGCTCGAGCGGTGCCTCGCGGCCCTCGAGCGGCAGACCGTGCCCGCGGACGAGATCATCGTCGTCGACAACGGCTCGACCGACGGCTCGGTCGAGGCGGCCCTCCGGCACGGGGCCCGAGTCGTCCACGAGACGGTGCGCGGGATCCCGCAGGCGACCGCGGCCGGCTTCGATGCCGCCCGCGGCGAGCTCCTCCTCCGCCTCGACGCGGACTCGGTGCCGCCGCGGGACTGGGTGGCCCGCGTGGCCCGGGCATTCACCGAGGACCCGACCCTCGACGTGCTGAGCGGGCCCGGCCGCTTCTACGGCGGGAGCGGATTCATCCACTGGTTCGCGGAGAACGTCCAGTTCCCGCTCTACGACCACGTGATCGGCGCACTCCTCGGCCATGACGTCGTCTTCGGCTCGAACGCCGCGCTCCGCGCCTCCGCCTGGCGCATCCTCCGCGAGCGGGTCCACCGCGATCGCGCCGACGTCCACGACGACCTCGACCTCGCGATCAACCTGGCGCCGGGCATGAACGTCCGGTACGACACGACGCTCCTCGTCGGCGTCTCCGCGCGCCCGTTCCTCGAATGGGACCGGTGGCGCCGCGGCGTCGCGATGGCCTTCCACACGATGGCGGTGAACGGGGCCGAGGAGAACTTCCTGACGCGGCGCCGGGCGTTCATCGCCGCGTCGCGCGCGGCCCGCCTCGAGGGCGACGAGGGCTTCGACTACGCGGCGCGCTGAGCGCCATCCGAGGCGTTCAGCGGGGGTACTGAGCCCGGTACGGCGCCTCGATGACGCGGACGAAGTCGCGGCAGAGCTGGTGCGGCGCGTCCTCGCACGGGCTGTGACCCGACGCGTACTCGACCGCCTCGGCGCCGATCGCCTCGGCGTACTGCCGATGAGCCCTCGAGGGCCAGAGGTCGTGGGCGCCGAAGACGACGAGCTTCGGGATGGGCAGCGCCGCGATCTCCGAGCGGAGATCGGGCGTCTTCCGCATGAGCGCGACGATGTCGTTCACGGAATCGCGCCGGGTGACGGGCAGCCGATCCATGACGAAGCGATAGCGGTGGGCGGGGACGCGATTCAGATTCCGCCGGAGGCCCCAGAGCATGAGCCCGCCGCCCTGCCGCGCCGTCGTCACCCGGGACAGGGGTCCGAGAACGCTCTTCGTCCCGGCGAACGCCTGCCCCACGCGCGGCGGCGCGGACAGCAGCGTGAGCGAGGCGAAGCACTCCGGGGCGCGGACGGCCGCGAGCTGCGCGACGGTGCCGGCGAAGGAGTAGCCGAGCACGTGGGCAGGCGTGCGGCCCTCGGCGAGCACCGCGAGGAGATCCTCGACGAAGAGCTCCTGGTCGTAGCGCTCACGCGGCGGATCGAGCCGCTCCGGGCCCGCGCCCGCCGACTCGTACTGGCCGGCGAGGTCATAGGAGTCCACCCGGTAGCCCGCCCCGACGAGGAGCGGGACCATGAGCGCGAAGTCCTCCTTCGATCCCGTGACGCCGGGCACGAGGACGATGCGCGGGGCATCCGCGTCGCCGGCGCTGAAGCCGGCGAGGGCACCGCTCGGCGCCGTGAACGTCACGCGGCGGACGTGCGCCGGCGGCGTCGCCCAGTCGACATCGACGATCGCCTGATCGAGGAGGATGGCGGCGGCCTCCGTCATCGTGCGGATGTCCGGAAGCTGCCCGTCGAGGCGCGGCGTTCCGTCGAAGAGCACCCGGCGATCCTAACGAACCTGAACATACGCCGCGATATCCCGGTGAATCGCCGCGCGCCGCCGATCAGACGTTCAGCGCGTCCCGAAGCAGGCCTGCGATCGCCTCGAGCTGGACGCTCGACTCCGCGGCGACCTCCTCGTCGGATCCGTCGAGCGCGCGGGCCGCGAGACCGGCCTTCGAGCCGATGAGGTCCGCGATGCGGGCGTCGACCGTGTGCGCGGCGATGATCCGCCATGCGGTGACCGGGAGCTCCTGGCCGATGCGGTGCACGCGATCGATCGCCTGCGTCTGCTCCGCATTCGTCCAGGAGAGCTCCGCGAGGACGACGTTCGACGCGACCTGCAGGTTGAGCCCGACGCCGGCGGCGAGGAGCGAGCAGACGACGACCTGCACCTCGGGATCGTTCGTGAACGAGTCGATCGCTTCCTGGCGCGCCTTCGGCGTCTGGTCCCCGCGGATGGAGACCGAGCGGACGCCGAGCCGGGCGAGGTGATCCTCGACGGCGTCCATGACGTCGATGTGCTTCGCGAAGAAGACGACCTTGCCGACGTTCCGAGCGAGGTTCGCCGTGTAGTCGGCGGCGAGGATCGCCTTGCCCTGGCCGATGCGACGGACCATCGTGAAGACGTTGTCGCCCGTCGAGGCGCCCTTCGACTCCTCGAGCTCGGCGTGCGCGACGACGCGGATGAGATCCTCGACGGCGGCATCGGGACGCATCTCCTTGAGCCGCCGGTACCGGTCGAGCAGGCGCGCCGTGAGCGCCGCCTCCGCGGCCCGGATCGAGCGACCCAGCTCGTCGTCGAGCTCGACGGGGATGTCGGCGATGCGGCGCGCGGGGATGTCGGCGGCGACGTCGACCTTGCGGCGGCGGACGATGCCCATGTCGACGACCGCCTGGCGGGCCGCCGGGAAGAAGCCGGGGTCGACGGGCGTGAGCTCCGTCTGCTCGAGCCGCTCCATGAGCGCCGCCGCCGGCCGCTGCCCGCCGCTGCGGTCGTCCTGGAGCCAGCCGAGGTAGAGCCAGATCGCGCGGAAGTCCTCGATCGTGTTGATGAGCGGCGTGCCGGTGAGCGCGACGAAGAGCGCTCTCGGGAAGGCGGCGCGGATGCTCCGCGAGAGCGCGAGGACGTGCTTCGAGCGCTCCGACTTGAGGTTCTTGATGAAGTGCGCCTCGTCGACGACCATGCCCTTGAAGCCGAAGCGCCCGAGCCAGCCGACGTGGCGGTCGAGGATCTCGTAGTTGACGACGATGACGTCGGCGAACGCATCGATGTCGTCGCCGTCGCCGTGGACGACCGACACGGTCCGGTTCGGGATCCAGCGCTGGACCTCGCGGGCCCAGTTCGTCTTGACGACGTTCGGCACGACGGCGAGGAGGGGGAACGCCTTCGCGGCCTGCGCGGCGAGGAGCGCCTGGGCCGTCTTGCCGAGGCCCGGCTCGTCGGCGAGGAGGAACGTCCGCTGCCCGCCGCGCGCCGCCTCGATGAACCGCGACTGATGCGGCATGAGCTCGAGACCGTCCGGCGCCTTCAGCGAGCCGGGCTCCGGCAGCTCCATCGACGCAGCGCCGCCGCCAGAGCCGAGCTCGAACGAGCGGAACAGGGGCTCGATGAGCTCCCAGTTCTGCAGCCGGCCCGCGGCCGACCGCTTCGCCGGCTCGAGCGCGGCGAGATCTGGGGCGAGGAACGGGTTCGCGAGCTGCATCTGGCGCACCGAGGCCGGAAGGACCTGCTTCTGCGCCTGCCGCTGCTCCTCCGCGTCGAGGTGACGCGGCTCCTCGGCGATGACGAGCTCCTCCGGCGCGAGCTCGACGCCGGCCTGGATCAGCAGGTCCCGCCGCAGCGCCTTGGCGGCGGGGGCGATCGGCGCGTCCTCCGAGAGGAGGCCGATGAGGCTCGTGTCCCGCGCGGCGGTCTTCGCCAGGATCCCGGCGAGTCCGTCGAGCCGCTTCTGCTCGCCGGCGCGATCAGCATCGCTCAGCGTGGTGTCCGCCTTCACCCGCGCCTTCTCCTCGCGGAGCAGGATCGCGGCGACCTGGAAGCGCGTGCGGTTGGCCGGCTTGAGCGGGCCCTTCTGCGCGGCCGATTCGATCTCGCGGGCTGTGCGGGCGAGGATCGGGATGACGCCGATGTCGTCGCCCGGTCGCGTGTGACGGCGGTGCGGACCGCGCGCCTGCTTCGCCTTCTCGGCGGTGGTGATGGCCACTGAATGTCTCCGTTTGCGGCGTTCCGCGCCGCGCGGGGATGAACACAGGTCCGGAGCTGCGCTCAGCCCCGACCGCGTCCGAAGGGACCAGACCCGGCTGAAGGACCCCACCGGTGGTCGCGCTTCGGGAGCGCACCGACATCCTACTCCGACTAGGGTCGAACCGTGGAATCCGCGTCCCACTCGGCCGCCGCGGACCTCGCGCGATTCCAGGCGCTGCTGCGCATCGCGACCGTGTCGCGGGCGGATCCCGAGGCCACGGACTGGCGCGCGTTCGAGGCGTTCCGGGACGAGCTGGGGCGCCGATTCCCCCGTGTTCACGATGTCGTCGAGCGGGAGGCGGTGAACGAGCACACGCTGCTGTGGCGGTGGCGCGGCTCGGATCCGGCGCTCGCGCCCGTGGTCCTCCTCGCGCATCAGGACGTGGTTGATCCGGGCCGGCTCGAGGACTGGGAGCACCCGGCCTTCGGCGCGGAGATCGTGCTGCACGACGGCGAGGAGGTCCTCTGGGGCCGCGGCACCGCCGACGACAAGGGCTCGCTCGTCGCCATCCTCACGGCCGCGGAGTCGCTCCTCGGAGCCGGGCATTCGCCGCGGCGCGATCTGTGGCTCGTCTTCGGGCACGACGAGGAGACGCATGGGACGGGCGCCGCGGCGGCCGCACGGGTCCTCGCCCACCGCGGCGTCGAGCCCGCCTTCGTGCTCGACGAGGGCGGTGCGATCGTCCGCGGCTTCCTCCCCGGCATCGTCAGGCCGATCGCCGCGGTCGGGATCGCCGAGAAGGGGGTCGGGAACTACCGGCTCGCCGTGAGCGAGCAGGGCGGTCATGCCTCCGCTCCCCCGCCGCTCTCGGCGATCGGCCGCCTCGCCCGCGCCATCACCCAGATCGACGCGAGTCCGTTCCGCTCGACGCTGCCCGGGCCCATGCGCGGGATGTTCCGCGCCGCCGGCCGCGCGTCGACGGGCCTCCGCTCCTGGCTGTACCGGAACGTCGCATTCACCGCGCCCCTCCTCCTCGCCGCGCTGCGCCGGACCTCGCCGGAGTCGCGCGCGATGACGGGCACGACCCGCGTCGCGACCGTGATCGGCGGCGGTCATGCGCAGAACGCGATCCCGGAGCGGGCCGAGGCGATCGTGAACGTCCGCATCGCCCCCGGCGAGACGCTGTCGACGGTCCTGGCCCACCTTCGCCGCGCCGTCCGGGACGACAGGGTGACGGTCGAGCTCGCCTCTGGCTGGGAGCCGTCGCCGGTCGCCCCCACGAGCGGATTCGGCTGGGAGCTTCTCGGATCGACCCTCGCCGAGGTGCGGCCCGACGCCGTCATCGCGCCATACCAGCAGAACGGCGCGACCGACTCGCGGAGCTTCACGACGCTCACGCCGAACGTCTACCGATTCACGCCGTTCGAGCTGTCGGAGGCCGAGCGGGCCGCACTGCACGCCGTGAACGAGCGGATCCGGGTCGCATCCTGGCTCGTAGGGGTGGACTACTACCGGGCGCTTATCGCGAGGCTCTGATCGTCCGCGGGGCCGCTCAGCGAACCGGGACGCCGAGGACGGCGCGGGCGCGGGCGACGTCGTCCCGCATCGTCGTGACGAGCTCCTCGACCGACTCGAACTTCTCGATCCCCCGGAGCCGCTCCACGAATTCCACCGAGATCCGCTTCCCGTAGAGGTCGAGGTCGCGGTCGATGAGGTACGCCTCGACCCGGCGACCGTGCGCGTCGGCGAAGGTCGGGTTGTCGCTCACCGAGATCGCCGCCGGATGCCGCACGCCGTCGACCGCCGCCCAGCCGGCGTACACGCCGTCGGCGGGCAGGACGCCGACGTGGTCCGGACCGAGGTTCGCGGTCGGGAAGCCGAGCTCGCGGCCCCGCGCGTGCCCGTGCACGACCTCGCCGAGCACCGCCGGCGCGCTGCCGAGCAGCCGCCCCGCGCCGGCGACGTCGCCGGCCGCGATCCGCTCGCGGATGCGGGACGACGACACCCGCTCCACCCCGTCCGCCCCGACGAAGTCCATCACCGCCACCTCGAAGCCGAACTCCTCGCCCATGCGCTCGAGCAGCGCGAGATCGCCGCGGCCGTTCGCGCCGAATCGGACCTCGCGTCCGACGCAGATCGCCTTCATGCCGAGGCGCCCGACGAGCAGCTGGCGGACGAAGTCCTCCGGGGACTGCCGCGCGCGTCGCTCATCGAAGTGGATCACGGCGGCGATGTCGACGCCCGCGGCGGCGAGGAGCTCGAGGCGCCGCTCGAGCGCGACGATCATCGGCGGGCAGCGGTCAGGAGCGAGGATCGCGAGCGGGTTCCGGTCGAAGGTGACGACCGCGGCCTCGACGCCGAGCTCCGACGCCCGGCGCGTGATCTCGGCGAGGACGGCACGATGCCCGACGTGCACGCCGTCGAACTTGCCGATGGTGACGACGCTCGCCGCCGACATGCGGTCGGGGAACGGCTCCGTGACGGTCCTCATCCGCGCCACTCCCTCGCGGCCCGGCGGTCCGCATTCGGCCCCTCGGTCTCGCGCCGCTCGCCCAGCGAGCGCGCACGGGAGCGGGCGAGGTAGACCAGCCCGAGGATCGGGAGGAGCAGCGGGATGAGCAGGTAGCCCATCCCCCACCAGCTCCACACGGTCCCGAGCCGGCCGTGGAAGGGGTCGATGTCGGCGAGGTCGTGGATGCCGAGCACGCCGGGGGCGAAGACGCTCAGCGAGCCGACGATGAGCACGCCGGCGAGCTCGAAGCCGATCGTCGCCCATGCGAGGCGCCGCCAGCCGAGCGCGAGGGCGAGGGCCGCGACGACGTAGACGACGCCGGCGACGACGGAGAGCGTGATCGGGATCGGCGCCTCGACCCAGCGGTCGGCCGCCTGGGAGATGCTCCGCCCCGTCGCCGCGATCGCGAGGATGGCGTAGACCGCGACGAGCACGCGCGCCCAGCCGGACAGCCGCGGCGCGCGGCGTGCCCGCCCGGCCTCCGGCGCGGTCGGCACGGGCGAGGGGGCTTCGGCGGCGTTCACGTTCATCAAGGCTATTCGGCCTGCTGGAAGACCCAGATCGTGTACATCCGCCAGACCATGACGGCGATCCCGAGCGCCGCCGTCGCGAGGATGAGGCTCGCCCAGCGGGTCCGCTCGATGAGCGACCAGAAGATCGCGGCGGGCGGGATGAGGAGGGCCGCGACCATGTACATCCACCACTCGAGGAGACTGCCGCTCGGCGGATCGCCGGCGGCCGGCGCGATGCCGCCGATCACCGCCTGAGCGACCATCGCGACCTCGACGAGGCCGAGTCCGAGCACCGTGTAGTCGTTCGGGCCCTGGCCCGCGATCGTGAAGCCGATCGCCGCGAGCCCCACCGCGAGGGCGAGCACGAGCTCGACCCACATGTACCACTCGATCAAATCGGCCGTCTCTCCCTCGGATCGCCGTGCCCTCGCTCGCTCCGGTCAGACGACCGGGAAGTTCGTGAGGACTCTCGTCCTCCGCTGGCGGACCTCGACGAGTCCGACCAGTCTCCCATCCGGCGCGACCGCGGCGGTGATCGGGGCGTCCGGAGCGTCGAGCTCGAGGCGCTTGCCGTTCGCGAGGTCGGCCGCCTCGATGCCGGTCAGGTGCACGACCGGGAAGAGCCGACCAGCGACCTCGGCCGGCGCGAGGAGCGGGATCGGCGGCTGGGCCACGACCTCGCTGCCGAGGGGCGAGGACGCGGACTGCGCCCCGCTCACGCGCTCGGGGACGGGCGCGGCGTCCTCGACGAGGAACGGCCCGACGGCGGTCCGCCGGAGCGCGGTGAGGTGGCCGCCGACCCCGAGGCGCTCGCCGAGGTCCCGCGCGAGGGCCCGGATGTAGGTGCCGGACGAGCAGCGGACGCGGACGTCGAGGTCGACGACGGGCGACGGCGACCAGTCGCCCGGGTCGTGCTCGCCGGCTGACGTCGCGCCCTCGCGGACATCGAGCACGTCGAACGAGTGGACCGTGACCCGCCGCTCGGCGAGCTCGACCTGCTCCCCCGCACGCACCCGTTCATAGGCCCGCACGCCGTCCACCTTGATCGCCGAGACGGCGCTCGGCCGCTGCGAGATCTCACCCGTCAGCCGCGAGATCTCGTCCTGGAGGATGCCGCCGTTGAGGCCGCCGGCACCGGTCGTCGAGTAGCGGGCCGGGACGACCGAGACGGATTCGCCGTCGGCGTCGTCGGTCGTCGTCGCGACGCCGAGCCGGATCGTCGCCTCGTACGTCTTGTCGAGGCCGACGAGGTGCGTGAGGAGCCGGGTCGAGGGGCCGACGCCGAGGATGAGGAGACCCGTCGCCATGGGGTCGAGCGTGCCGGCATGACCGACCTTCCTCGTTCCCAGCACCCGCCGGAGGCGCGCAACGGCGTCATGGGAGGTGATCCCTCTCGGCTTGTCGAGGAGGGCGATTCCGTCGGGTCCAGCCGGGCTCACGCCTCCAACGTAGGGGCTCGGCCCCGACGCATGCGCACCCTTGCGCGACGAGCTCGAAGGGTGCAGGCCGCGAATGGCGCGGACGCATGCGCAGCTCTTGCGCGAACGGAGTGCGAATGCGGCGAGGGCGTGCGATTCCGCCCGATCCGCACTCCACCCGCTCGATCGCACTCCCCTCCGCTCGCGCGCTCCTCCCTCCGCACTCCCCGCATTCGATCGCGCTCCCCTCCCTCCGCACTCTCCTCCCTCCGCACTCCCCTCCCGACGCGCCGCCGCGCGCATCTCCCGCGCCAAGCTGCCGGGAAGCACCCTCATAGCCCGCTCCCCTAGCGTCCCGCGCATGACCGTCCTGCTCGCGCCCGTGCCGCCCGCGACGCGCGCCGGCGAGCGGTCGGGACGGCGATCGATCCCGCACCGCTGGCTGTGGCCCGCCGGGCTCGCCGTCCTCGTGGCCGCCGCCGGACTCGTCGCGCTCTGGGGGCTCCAGCACGGGCAGCGCAGCGAGTACTACGCGGCGGTCGCGCTCTCGATGAGCGAGGGCTGGCGGAACTGGCTCTTCGGCGCCCTCGACCCGGGCGGCACGATCTCGCTCGACAAGATCCCCGGCTCGTTCTGGATCCCCGCACTCTTCGTGCGCGCCTTCGGCTTCTCGACCTGGTCGGTGAACGCCCCGAACGCGCTGGCGACCGTCGGCGCCGCCGTCATCACGGCCGTCGCGGCACGCCGGCTCGTCGCGGCGTGCTCGGCCGGAGCACACGGGGTGGCCGCGATCGTCGCCGGGCTCCTCGCCGGCTTCCTCGCCGCTGCGACGCCGATCGCCATGGCGGTGGGCCGCTCGAACCAGCCGGAGTCGTTCTTCGTCCTCGCCTGCTCGCTCGTCGCGTGGACGGGCGTGAATGCGGTGCTGCGCCGATCGTTCGGCTGGCTCGTCGCGGTGGGCGCGTGCATCGCGCTCGCCTTCCAGGCGTACATGCTCGAGGCCTGGGCGGCGTGGCCCGCGCTCGGCGTCGCATGGCTCCTGACGGCCGGCCGGAGCGGCCGTGCCTGGTGGGCGCGCGGCTGGCGCCTCCTCGTCGCGGGGGCGACGAGCGCGGCGCTCTCGGTCGCATGGATCGTCGTCGTGACGCTGACCCCTGCGGCGGACCGGCCGTACGTCGGCGGGACGTACACGAACTCGGCGTGGGAGATGGTCTTCGGCTACAACGGCCTCGGCCGCTTCTCCGCGACGTCGGCATCGGAGGCGTACCGGTCGTTCGACCCGCCGTTCTCCGGCTCCCCCGGCCTGCTCCGGCTCTTCAACGAGCAGGTCGGAGGCCAGATCGCCTGGCTCATCCCGGCGGCGCTCGTCGCCGTCATCGCGCTCTGGACGATGCGTCGCGGGCGGACGGCGGTCGTCTGGATCGGCGGCTGGCTCGTCACGCTTCTCGCGATGTTCTCCGCCGTCGAGGGGATGCACCAGTTCTACACGGCGGTGATCGCGATCCCGATCGCGATCCTCGTCGCGGCCGCGTGGGCTCGGGCGCAGGAGCTCGGCCGGCTGTGGCCGCGGCTCGCGCTGCTCCTGACCGCGGCGACGACGGCGGTCGGCCTCGCGCTCCGCACGCCGGACTACCTGCCATGGGCGCCGATCGTGCAGCTCGTGCTGGCCGTGGCGACCGCGGCCGTGATCACGATCGGCTGGATCGCGCGGCGGCGAGCGGCGGGCGGCCGATCGGCGGCGCGCTGGGCCGGCGGTGCCTGGCTCGCGATCCCTGCCCTGCTGGCGCTCGCGCTCACGCCGGCGGCGTGGACCCTCGACACGGTCCGGCGCCCCTCGTCGCTGAATCCGGTGGCCGGCGACGGCACCGCGGTGTCCGGCGTCCCGGGGGGCGGCGGCTGGACGGGCGGCCGGTTCTCGAGTGCGGACTTCGGGGCGAGTCCTGCGTTCGGCGCCGCAGGCGAGCCCCGGATCCTCGAATACGTCGAGGCGAACCGGGGCGACGCGGCCATCCTGCTCGCGACCTTCGGCGCGCAGAGCGCGGCCTCGTTCATCACCTCCTCGGGCGGGGAACCGGTCGTCCCGATCGGGGGGTTCAGCGGAAGCGACCCATCCCCAACGCTCGCGCAGGTCGAGGCATGGGTCGCCTCGGGCCGACTGCGGTACGTGCTCGTGTCCGGCGCCCCGGGCGGCGCCGGCTCCGGCTTCGCGGCCGCCTTCGGCACCGGCCGGCCTCCGGGCCTGGGGGGCGGGCCGGCGACCACGAGCGAGGACGGGGTGCCGGCTCAGATCCGCGAATGGGTGGTCCGGAGCTGCGCGACGACGCCGATCACCGACCTCTATCGCTGCGGGACGGGCTGAGCGTCACGTGTCGGTGGTCGCCGGTAGACCGGTGACATGCACGATGAGTCATTCCGACCAGGGACGGCGTTCAAGGCGACGGCGTGGGCCGGTGCGCTGATGCTCGGCGCGATCGTCGCCGGCGTGCTGTTCTGCCTCGGATGGGCGATGGCGGCAGTCCTGCTCCGGTAGGCGGCATATGCTCCGCCCATGCTGCTTGCGCTCGTGCGGGCGACGCACCCGGGTCCGGCGGTCACCGTCACGGTCGTCGCGGTGCTGCTCGGCGTCGGCGTCGGGCTCGAGCCCTGGCGCGTCGTCGTGCTCGGCGTCGCGATCGCGCTGGACCAGGTCTCGGTCGGCCTCTCGAACGACTGGATCGATGCGGCGCGCGATCGGGAGACGGGGCGGCGGGACAAGCCCGTGGCGCGCGGCGAGGTCTCGGTGGCGGCCGTGCGCGGGACGGCGTGGGCGGCGGCCGCGGGCGCGATCCTCGCGACGACGCCGCTCGGACCGTGGGCGCTGCTCGTCCACGTCATCGGACTCGGCTCGGCGTGGTCGTACAACGCGTTCCTCAAGTCGACGCCGCTCTCGCCGCTGCCCTATGCCGTGAGCTTCGGGCTCCTGCCGGCGGCGGTGACGCTCTCGCGCTCGACGCCGGGGCTGCCCGCGTGGTGGGCGGTCGCAGCCGGGGCGCTGCTCGGGGTCGCGGCGCATATCGCGAACGCGCTCCGCGATCTCGACGACGACCGCCGGACGGGCATCCGGGGCCTGCCGCAGCGCCTCCCGCCGCCCGTCGCGCTCGCGGTCGCGTGGGCCGCCCTGCTCGGCGCCGCGGTGGCACTCGGCGTCGGGCTCGGCCTCGATCGGCCGGTCGCGGTGATCGGCCTCGCCGCATCGGTCCTCATCGCGATCGCGGGCGTCGCGCTGAGCCGCCGGGCGAGCCGGTGGGGCTTCCGCCTCGTGCTCGGCGCGGCACTGCTCGACGTCGCACTGCTCGTCGCAGCGGGGACGAGCCTCGTCGCGAGCTGAGTCGCGCCGGGCCCGAGGCGCCCTATTCGTCCTCAGGGGCGAGCTCGCCCTGGCCCTCCTCGCCGAGCTCGGAGATCAGCGGATCCTCCCCTTGGCTCTCCGGCTGCGCGTCCTCCGGGACCCCGTAGCCGTCCCCCTCGAGCCGGAGGTCCTCCTCCGCCTCGACATCCTCGTCGGGAAGCGACTCCGCTTCGCCGACGTCGTCGAAGCTCCGGGACTCGATCTCGGCGTCGGGGATCGCCGCCTCGTCGGGGCGGTCGGATTCGATGTGGATTCCGTCAGACATGGCGCCGTTGTACCCCGACTTCTCCTCCGGCACAAGCGGCTTCCGCCGAGTGCTCGGAGGGTGCTTCCTGGACGCATCGGCGTCCTCCGGCGCCGCAACCCGCGCCGCGCGTCGCCACCCGCGTCAGCATGAAAGAGGTGAATTGTGACCGCTCTCACGATCGTCGCGAGCCCGACCGCCGAGCACCGCGACGCCGCCCAGTCGGACGCGCGCGACCTCCGGGCCGCCGAGCTCCTCGAAATGGCGAGAAGCGCCTCCGAGAGCGAGCGCCGGAGCATTCATCAGCGCGTCGTCCTCGACTACCTCGAGGTCGCCGAGGCGGTAGCCCGCCGCTACCGCTCGCACGGGCAGGACTGGGACGACGTCCGGCAGGTCGCGTTCGTCGGGCTCACGAAGGCCGTGATGCGCTTCGAGCCGTCGCGCGGCGTCGGCCTCGTCTCGTTCGCGGTGCCGACCGTCGCGGGCGAGATCAAGCGCCACCTGCGGGATCGCACCTGGACGGTCCGGCCTCCTCGCCGGCTCCAGGAGCTGCACCTCCGGCTCGATGTGGCGAATGCGGAGCTCGCGCAGGCCCTCGGCCGGACGCCGACCGTCGCCGAGCTCGCGGCGCATCTCGGCGAGCCGCGCGCAATGGTGGCGGAGGCGCTCGACTGCCGCCAGAGCATGCGGCCGGCCTCCCTCGACGCGGAGCGCGGCGAAGACGGGCCGGGCGGCGACACGACGACGCTCGCCGACTCGCTCGGCGTCGAGGACGACGGCTACGCGCGGGCCGAGCTCCTCACCACGCTCCGCCGCGCCTGCCGGACGCTGACGCCGCGCGAGCGGCGGATCCTCTACCTGCGATTCACCGAGGAGCGGACGCAGGAGGAGATCGCCCGCGAGATCGGCGTCACGCAGATGCAGGTCTCCCGGCTCCTCACGAAGATCCTCGCGACGCTCCGCGCCCGCATCGGGGACGAGGAGCAGCGCCTGGCCTCCTAGGGTGAGGCGAGCAGCGAGCGCGCCGCCGCGAGCGCGTCATCGGCCGTGACGGCGAGGAGGGCGGGGTCCGGTTCGTCGGCGAACACGTCGCCGCGGCGGACGTCCGCATCCGTCAGCGCGACGTGCGGACCCGGCGGCGGTCCCCATTCCTCGACCGGTGCCGGCCCGAAGATGACGACGGACGGCGTCCCGTACGCCGACGCGAGGTGCGCGGCGCCCGTGTCGGCGGAGACGAGGACGCGAGCGGCGGCGATCTCCGCGGCGAGATCGGCGAGCCCGAGCCCGCCGGCGAGGACGGCCTCGTCGGGCAGGCCGGCGAGCTCCGCGACGGCGCGAGCGCGCGCCACATCCGCCTCGTCGCCCGTGATCTCGATCTCGAGGCCGTCTGCGCGCAGGCCCCGAGCCACGGCGGCGAAGCGCTCGACCGGCCAGCGCCGCGAGCCGTAGAACGCCCCCACGTGGAGCACCGCGGCCCCTGGCGCGACGGCCCGATCGGCTGGTACCGCGATCGCGACGTCGTCCTCGTCGGCGGCCACGCCGTGCGCCGCGACGAGCCGCGCCCAGCGCCACCGCTCGAGCACGCCATCGACCCATTCGGGGCCCTCCGGATGCGATGGCGAGCGATGGGCGATCCGCCGCCGCGGCTCGAGCGCGTCGATGAGCCCCCGGCTCTCGGGCCCGCGGCCGTGGAGGTTCACCGCGATGTCGACGACGCCCGGTGCCACGGGGAGCGGCGCGTCGAGTCCGGGCGTCGGAAGCAGCGCGTCGACACCGCCGACGAGGTCCGCGATCGGCCGGAGCCAGCCGGGGACGGCGAGCACGAGCTCGTGCTCCGGGAACGCCCGGCGGAGGCCGTGGATCGCCGGCACCGCGACGAGCAGGTCGCCGAGCTTGAGCGCGCGCAGGGCGAGCAGCACCGGGCGATCACGGGGCTCCACGAACTCGCGCATGCCTCGCATTCTGCGGGATCCGCCCTGGAGGCGCCGGGACGCGCGCGAGGTTTGCTTCTTCTCCAAGGGGGAACTGCTCTGACTGTGAGCCGGTTCCACGAGCGCCCGAAGGCCGTGCTGTTCGACCGCGACGGCACGCTCGTCGTCGACGTGCCGTACAACGGCGATCCGGCGCGGGTGCGCCCCATGCCGTCGGCCTCGGAGGCCGTCCGGATGGTGCGGGACGCCGGACTCCCGATCGGCGTCGTCACGAACCAGTCGGCGGTGGCGCGGGGCCTCGTCGACCTGGCGCAGGTGCGGCGGGTGAATGAGCGGGTCGCGGAACTGCTGGGGCCGATCGACGTCTGGCAGGTGTGCCCGCACCGCGCCGAGGACGCGTGCGCTTGCCGGAAGCCCCGGCCCGGAATGCTGCTCGCCGCCGCCGCCGAACTCGGCGTCGAGCCCCACGAGCTCGCGATGGTCGGCGACATCGGGGCCGACATGGAGGCCGCCGCGGCGATCGGGGCGCTCGCGGTCCTCGTCCCGACGCTCGAGACACGATCCGAGGAGATCGATGCGGCGCCGCTCGTCGCACCGGACCTCGTCGCGGCGATCGACCTGCTCCTGGAGGACGAATGACGCGGACGCTCGTGGCGCGCCTCGACAGCATGGGCGACGTCCTCCTGGCCGGACCGGCCGTCCGCGCCGTCGCGGCGCGCGCGGAGGTCGTCATGCTCTGCGGGCCGCGAGGCGCCGAGGCGGCGAAGCTCCTTCCCGGCGTCGAGGAGATCCTCGTCTGGGACGCGCCGTGGGCCGGCTTCCCGCCGCCGCCCGTGACCCCCGACGATGTCGGCCGGCTGCTCGAGGCGATCGCCTCGGCCGGCATCGAGGAGGCCGTCATCCTCACGTCGTTCCATCAGTCGCCCCTCCCGCTCGCGCTCCTGCTCCGCCTCGCGGGGGTGCGGCGGATCACCGGCGCCTCCGTCGACTATCCCGGTGCGCTCCTCGACGTCCGCCTCCGGCCCGGCGAGGACCTCCCCGAGCGGCTGCCCGAGCCGGTACGCGCGCTCCGCATCGCGGCCGCCGCCGGCTACGAGCTGCCAGCGGACGACGAGGGCCTGCTGCGGCTGCGGCCCGTCCCGGATCCGCCGGCGTTCCTCGCCGATGCGCCGTATGCCGTGCTCCACCCGGGCGCCGACGCCGATGCCCGGCGCTGGCCCCTCGAGCGCTTCGCCGAGGCGGCCGCGCTCCTCGAGGACGCGGGCCTGCGGCCCGTCGTGACCGGCGGCCCCGACGAGGTCGGGCTCACCGCCGCGGTCGCCGACGGCGCCGCGAAGGCCGTCGACCTCGGCGGGGCGCTCGCCCTCCCCGACCTCGCGGCGGTGCTCGCCGGCGCGGACGTCCTCGTCGCGGGCAACACCGGCCCCGCGCACCTCGCCGCGGCCGTCGGCACGCCCATCGTGAGCCTCTTCTCGCCCGTCGTCGACGCGGAGTGCTGGGCTCCGTACGGGACGCGGGTCTCCCTCCTCGGCGACCAGTCCGCGCCGTGCCGGGCGACGCGGGCCCGTGACTGCCCGATCCCGGGTCACCCGTGTCTCGCCCGCGTCTCGGCGCATGCGGTCGTCGCCGAGGCCGAGCGCCTGAGGCGCGTCGTCCGCCTCGCTCGCGAGGACATGGCCGAACGGGCTGCGCTCGCGGCATCCCTCGACTGCGAGGCGCCCGACGCGTCCGAGCCGCAGGAGGTGCACGCATGAGGATCCTCGCCTGGCACGTGCACGGCGGCTGGATGGACGCATTCGTCCGCGGCGGCCACGACTACCTGCTTCCGGTGAACGCGGCCCGCGATGCGTGGGGGCTCGGTCGCGGCGGCCGGGACTGGCCGGCCAGGGCGATCGAGGTGGCGGAGGACGCACTGGGCGACGAGGCGGTCGACGTCATCGTGCTGCAGCGCCCCCAGGAGCTCGATCGCGTGACGCGCCTGCTCGGCCGGAGACCGGGCCGGGACGTCCCCGCGGTGTACGTGGAGCACGACACGCCGAAGGCCGAGCCGGTGAATCAGCGGCACCCGCTCGCCGATCGCGACGACATCCCGATCGTGCACGTCACCCACTTCAACCGGCTCATGTGGGACAGCGGCCGCGCGCCGACGCGCGTCATCGAGCACGGCATTCCCGATCCCGGGCACCTGTATTCCGGCCGTCTGCCGCGCCTCGCGGTCGCGATCAACGAGCCCGTCCGCCGCTGGCGCGTCACGGGGACCGACCTGCTGCCGGGCTTCGCATCGAGCGTGCCGCTCGACGTGTTCGGCATGGGGACGGAGGGTCTGCCCGAGCGGCTCGGCATGCCGCACGACCTCGTCCGGCCCGCCGGCGATCTGCCCCCGGCGGCGCTCCACCGCGAGATGGCGGCGCGCCGGGCCTACCTCCACCCGTTCCGCTGGACGTCGCTCGGGCTCACGCTGCTCGAGGCGATGACGATGGGCATGCCCGTGCTCGCGCTCGCGGCCACCGAAGGCACCCGCGCGGTGCCGCCCGATGCCGGCGTCGTCTCGGCCGACCCGGACGAGCTCGTCGACGCGGCCGTCCGGCTCATGGCCGACCCCGATGCGGCGCGGGCCATGGGCGGGGCCGGCCGCGCATTCGCGCTCGCCCACTACGGACTCGACCGCTTCCTCGGCGACTGGGACCTGCTGCTCGCGGAGCAGCGCGAGACCGCCGCGGCCGTGGCGAGCTGACGATCCGATGGCCCGATGACTCTCCCGACGACCAGCAACCGATGAAAGGAGCCCAACGATGCGGATCTCGATGATCTCGGAACACGCGAGCCCCCTGGCGACGCTCGGCAGCGTCGACGCGGGCGGGCAGAACGTCCACGTCGCGGCCCTGTCCCGCGCCCTCGCCCGACGCGGCCACACCGTCACGGTCTACACGCGGCGGGACGACCCCGACCTGCCCGTCCGGGTGCGCCTCGACCGGCGGGTCGAGGTCGTGCACGTCGACGCCGGTCCGGCGGAGCGGATCTCGAAGGACGAACTGCTGCCGTTCCTCGGCGAGCTGGCCGACGGCATCGCCCGGGACTGGGCGAGCCGGCCGCCGGACGTCGTGCACAGTCACTTCTGGATGTCCGGCCACGCCGGGCTCGATGCGGTGCGGCAGCATGCGGAGCGCGGCTATCCGCGACCGCCGCTCGTGCACACGTTCCACGCGCTCGGCGTCGTGAAGCGCCGCCATCAGGGCGCGTCCGACACGAGCCCGAGGGAACGCGCGTGGCTTGAGCCGCGCGTGGGGCGCCAGGCCGACGCCATCATCGCGACGTGCTCGGACGAGGCGTTCGAGCTCCGCACGCTCGGCATCCCGTCGTCCCGGATCAACGTCGCCCCGTGCGGCGTCGACCTCGATCTCTTCCGGCCGTACGGGGATGTCGCACCGCGGGGCGCGAAGCATCGCATCCTGAGCGTGGGCCGGCTCGTCCCCCGGAAGGGCGTCGATCTCGTGATCCGCGCGCTCGCGCTGCTCGGCGACTCCGGCCTCACCGACGTCGAGCTCATCATCGCCGGCGGATCCGACGGGACGGGGCTCGAGCACGACCCCGAGATCGCGCGGCTCTCGGCGATCGCCGAGGAGCTGGGGGTCCGCGACCGCATCCACTTCCTCGGGCAGGTCCCGCAGGACCGGATGCCGGCGATCATGCGGTCCGCCGACGCGGTCGTGTGCGCGCCCTGGTACGAGCCCTTCGGCATCGTCCCGCTCGAGGCGATGGCCTGCGGGACGCCGGTTGTGGCGGCGACCGTGGGCGGCCTCATCGACACCGTCGTCGACGGCGCCACGGGCGTGCACGTCCCGCCGAGAGACCCGGAGCGCATCGCGGCCGCGCTCGGCGAGCTCCTGCCCGACGCGGCCCGCCTCGCGGAGTACGGCGCCGCGGGCCGGGCTCGGGTCGAGTCCCGGTACTCATGGGCGCGCGTCGCGGCCGACACGGCGACCGTCTACGAGCGGCTGCTCGCAGCGGCGCAGCCGACGCCGGCCCCGATCCTCGAGGGGGCGCGGCGATGAGCATCGTCGAGGAGCTCGGCATGCGCCACTCGCACGCCCCGGGCGAGCCGGTCCGCGAGCACTTCCGCGGCCTCGTGGAGGCGCTCGCCGAGGCGGACCGGCACGCGGAGCGGATCGAGCGCTGGGGCGTCGAGCTCGCGGAGCGGCTCCCCGCGGGGCAACGGCTCCTCGTCGCCGGCAACGGCGGCTCGGCCGCGGAGGCGCAGCATCTCACGGCGGAGCTCGTGGGCCGATTCCGGGAGGACCGGCCCGCCTACTCCGCGATCGCGCTCAGCGCCGAGACCTCGAGCCTCACCGCGATCGGGAACGACTACGGCTTCAGCGAGGTGTTCGCGCGCCAGGTCCGCGCGCACGCCCGCCCGGGGGACGTCCTCCTGCTGCTCTCGACGAGCGGCGAGAGCGAGAACCTCCTCGCGGCGGCCGAGGCCGGGCGGGCGGCGGGGATGGCCGTCTGGGCGATCACGGGAGCCGCGCCGAACCGCCTCGCCCTCGCGTCGGAGGAGTCGATCTGCCTCGAGACCGCGTCGCCGCACGTCCAGGAGTGCCAGCTGGCGGCGGTCCACGCCCTGTGCCTCGTCTTCGACGCCCACGTGGGCGGAGGCGAGCGATGAGGGTCACAATCGTCGGCGACGCGCTGCTCGATGTCGACCTCGACGGGCGCGCCGACCGGATGATGCCGGACGCGCCGGTGCCCGTCGTCGACGTCGAGGAGCGGGAGGAGCGCGCGGGAGGGGCCGGCCTCGCGGCCACGCTGCTCGCAAGGGACGGCCACGACGTGGAGCTCGTCGCCCCGTTCGCCGACGACGACGCGGGGCGCCGTCTGCGCGACCGGCTCGACGGCGTGCGGATCGTGGCCGCGGAGTCGGCCACGCCGACCTCGGTGAAGACGCGCATCCGCGCACGCGGTCACACCATCGCCCGAGTCGACGAGGGCGGGCAGGGCGGCGTGCCGAAGGTCGGCCGCGGTGTCCTCGCCGCGATCGCCGGCGCCGACCTCCTCGTCGTCGCCGACTACGGCCGCGGGATGACGGGACACCCGCTCGTCCGCGCGGCGCTCGAGCGCCGGGGCGCGGAGGTCCCGCTCGTCTGGGACCCTCACCCGCGCGGCGCGGACCCCGTCCGCAGCACCGCGGTCGCGACGCCGAACCTCGCCGAGGCGAGCCGCGCGGCCGGCATCTCGGGCGCGGGCGTCCCCGCCGCCGCGGATGCGGCCCGAGCGCTCCTCGGGAGCTGGGGCTGCGCCGCGGTCGTCGTGACGCTCGGCGCGGACGGCGCGCTGCTCCACGAGTCGGCCGGTCGATCGCGGATCGTGCCGGCCGCCGAGCTCGGGCCGATCGATCCATGCGGCGCCGGAGATCGCTTCGCCACGAGCCTCGCGGTCGCGCTCGGGACCGGGCGCGCCCCGCTCTCCGCGGTGCGGCAGGCCGTCGATGCCGCCTCGGCATTCCTCGCCGCCGGCGGTGTGGCGGGCATCCGCGAGCCGGCCGGGACGGTCCAGCTCGCCTCGAAGTCGCTCGAAGGAAGGGAGATCGCATGACGGAGCAGCGCGAGATCGGGAGGGTCCTCGTGACCGGGGGCGCATCGGGGCTCGGAGCGGCGGTCGCGCGAGCCGTGGCCGACGCCGGCGGGACGCCGGCCGTCCTCGATCGGGAACGGTGGGACGAGGCGTTCGCGGGCCGGACGGCGAACGTCGCCGACCGCGGCCAGGTCGAGCGCGCCGTCACGGAGCTCGCCGAGGAGCTCGGCGGCATCGACGCGGTCGTGACGGCCGCGGGGATCGACCGGCCGGGGAAGTTCGGCGACGTCGCAGCGGAGCAATGGGAGGCGGTCATCGGCGTGAACCTCCTCGGCACGGTCTCGACCGTGCGCGCGGCGCTCCCCCATCTCGAGGCCGTGCATGGCCGCGCCGTGATCGTCGCCTCGTCGCTCGCGCTCCGCGTCCTGCCCGACGCCACGGCCTACTGCGCCTCGAAGTGGGGTGTCCGCGGCTTCGCGCACGCGCTCGCCGTCGAGACGCAGGGCCGCATCGGCGTGACGACGTTCATTCCCGCGGGCATGCGGACACGGTTCTTCGACGACCGCGACGAGCAGTATCGCCCCGGCCCCGACGCGAAGCTCAACGACCCGGCCGACGTCGCCCGGAGCATCGTCTTCGCGCTCGCGCAGCCGCAAGGATGCGAGGTCCGCGAGATCGTCGTCTGTCCCGAGGAGGAGCCGTCCTGGCCCTGAACCCGTGAATGCCGGGCCGCGGATCTCGAGGAGGCCGCGGCCCGCATTCATGGGCCTTCCCCGCCTACGCCGCCAGCCGCGCCCGGGACGCGTCGAGCAGCGTCAGGACGTCGTCGAGCACGGGCTCGGGCCGGACGTCGCCGACGAACGAGACGTCGTGCTCGCATCGCTCGGCCGTCCACCCGACCTGCGTGCAGTCGCGCCCGCAGACGGGGCAGCGCGTGACCCAGGACAGGTGCACCCGGTGACGTCCGCGGCCGAGCGGGCCCGCATTGATGAGGTTCCCGAACCAGTAGACGGCGACCGTCCGCGTGCCGACCGCCTCGGCGAGGTGGCGGGGGCCGCTGTCATTGGCGAGGACGACGTCGGCGGCGGCGAGGACGCCCGCGAGCGCGGGCAGGGCGAGGCGGCCGGCGACGGTCGTGACGAGCTCCGCATTCGCCGGAGTCGTCGAGTGCCGCACCTCGGCGACGATCCTCGCGCACCGCTCGACGTCGTCGCCACCGCCGACCAGCACGACACGGACGTCCTCGGCCACGAGCCGCCGGATCACCTCGACGAACTGCGCGGCGGGCCAGCGGCGGCGGGGGTCGCTCGCACCCGGATGGACGACGACGACCGGCCGCTCGCTCCCGCACACCGCACGCCCCGCGCCGAGCTCCGACTCGAGCAGCGCGATCCGGGGTGCGATGGCGACGGGCGGCGCGCCCGCGAGGCCGACGACCTCGAGGGCGCGGAGCACCTCGTGCTGGTAGTAGGCGTAATCGAGATTCCGCTCGAGGGGGGTCGCATCGGGCGTGCGGGTGCCGATCGTGTGACGCGCGCCGAGGCGCAGGAGGAAGGGATTCGCGTGCCGGCCGCCGCCGTGCACCTGGACGGCGAGGTCGTACGATGCATCGCGGGCCTGCGTCACGAACTCCTCGATCGCGCCCGGGTCGACGTAGGCACCCGGGGACGCCGTCACCCCGGGCACCGCGGGCATCACCTCGATCCGATGCGGGGCTCCGGGGCGGCCCTCGAGGAGCGCGGCGGGACCCGCCGTCCCGAGGAGCGTGATCTCCGCACCCGGATAGGCGGCCGCGAGCGACTGCATCGCCGGCATCGCGAAGAGGAGGTCCCCGAGTCCCCCGCCGCGGAGCACGGCGATCCTCCGGACGTCGGCGAAGCGCGCGGTCGTCGATCGGGATGCGAGCGCGAGTGCGGGGTCCATGCCCCGCCTGTTCCCCACCGGCCACCCGGCAAACGCGCGCGGGACAAGCCGTGAACGATTGCGAAGGCGGCGTGTGAATGCGCGGCGGCCTGGGTACGGGCACGGCATGACCGCGGTGGAGGATCTGCAGAGGGTTCGCGATCGTGCTCCGAGCATCGTCGTGCTCGGCGAGCCGATGCTGGACTGCTGGTGGCACGGGCACAGCGAGCGCGTCGCGCGCGAGGCGCCCGCGCCCGTCGTGGAGCTCTCGGACCGCGACTCGCAGCCCGGCGGCGGCGCGAACACCGCATTCAATCTCGCGCGCCTCGGCGCCCGCGCCCGTCTCGTCGGCCTCATGGGCGACGATGCAGCGGGCCGTCTGCTGCGCTCGCGGCTCGCCACGGCCGGCGTCGACGTCGCGCATCTCCGGGCGGTGGAGGGCCGCCGCACATCACGGAAGACGCGAGTCATGGCGGCGGGCCAGCTCCTCGCCCGCATCGACGAGCCGCGCGAGCACTGGCCCGAGGCGGCCGTCTCGGCGCTCGCCGCCGACGCGACCGAGGCGGCCGCCGACTGCGACGCGCTCGTCATCTGCGACTATGCGGCGGGGCAGCTGACGGACGCGCTCATCGAGAAGCTCGCCGAGGCCCTCGAGGACGGACGGCGGCGCCCACCACTCGTCGTCGTCGACGCCCACGACCCTCGGCGATGGCATGCGCTCCGTCCGGACGTCGTCACGCCGAACGCCGCGGAGGCCGAGGTGGCCCTCGGGCGCTCGCTCGGCGGCGAGCCGGAGCGGGCGCGGACCGCGGCGGCGCGAGCGGGCGATCTGCTCGACCGGACGGGGGCCCGCTCGGCGGTCGTGACCCTCGACCGCGAGGGCACCGTCCTGCTGACGCGGGACGCCGCGCCGCACCGCACCCACGCCCATGCCGTCCCCGACAGTCATGCGTCGGGGGCTGGAGACGTCTTCACGGCGGCCTTCACGGCGGCCCGAGCCGCGGGCGCCTCGCTCGAGGGCGCTGCCGACCTCGCCCAGCAGGCCGCCGAGGTCGCCGTCCGCGGCTCCGGCACCTGCGTCTGCGATCACGACGAGCTCGCCGAGCAGCTCGGGCGCCCCCGACCGGAGGCGCTCGACCGCGCCGAGCTCGCGGCCCGCGTCGCCGAGCACCGTGCGGCCGGCCGCCGCATCGTCTTCACGAACGGCTGCTTCGACGTCCTCCACCGCGGTCACACGAGCTATCTGCGGGAGGCGCGTCGCCTCGGCGACGTGCTCATCGTCGCGATCAACGACGATGCCTCCGTCCGGCGCCTCAAGGGACCCGACCGGCCGATCAACCCGGCGGCCGATCGCGCCGCCGTCATCGCCGAGCTCGCCTGCGTCGACCACGTCGCCGTCTTCGGCGAGGACACGCCGATTGAGCTCATCCGGCTCATCCGCCCCGATGTCTACGCGAAGGGCGGCGACTACACGCCGGAGATGCTGCCCGAGACGCAGGTCGTGCGGGAGCTCGGGGGCGAGGTCGCGATCCTCGACTACGTCGCCGACCATTCGACCTCCGGGATCGTTGCCCGCATCCGATCCGCCCGCGATGTCGAGGAGGCCGTCGGATGAATGCGGAGCACGAGCCCGGCGGCCGCCCGGCGTCCCGTCGCGGTGCGGCGCACTGGGCGCTGCCCGCCCCGGTGACGGCCCCGCGGATCGACATCCTCATCCCGAGCGTCCGGACGGCGGAGCTCGCCGTGACGCTCGCCGGCCTCGCGGCGCAGGACGATCCGCCGTTCCGCGTCATCATCAGCGATCAGTCGGATGAGGGCGTCGTCACCGCGCCGCCCGTCATGGCGATGCTCCGCATCCTCCATGCCCAGGGCCGCGGCATCGCGGTGCACCGCCACCTGCCGCGCCGGGGTCTCGCCGAGCAGCGGCAGTTCCTCATCGAGTCGTCGACCGCGGAGCGGCTGCTGTGCCTCGACGACGACGTGTGGCTCGAGCCGGGCGCGCTCGCGCGCCTCGACACGGCGCTCACGGAGCTCCGCTGCGGATTCGTCGGCTACGCGGTCCAGGGGCTGTCCTACCTCGACGATCCGCGTCCCGGCGAGCGGGCGGGCTTCGAGCCCTGGGGCGGCGGCGGGATCGCGCCGGAGCGCATCCGGCCGGGCAGCCCGCCCTTCGACCGCTGGCGGCTCCACAACGCGGCGAACATGACCCACGAGGCGGCCGAGCGGCGACTCGCCGACGACGATCGCCTCGCCTACCGGGTCGCCTGGATCGGCGGCTGCGTCCTCTACGAGCGCGCATCGCTCCTCGCCGTCGGGGGCTACGACTTCTGGCCCGAGCTCCCCGCCGAGCACGCCGGCGAGGACGTCGCCGCGCAGTGGCGCGTCATGGCGCGCGACGGCGGCGCGGGCATCCTGCCGAGCGGCGCCGTCCACCTGGAGGCGCCGACGACCATCGTCGATCGGCACGTGAACGCCATCGACCTCATCGAGAAGGAGGCACTGCATGCCTGAGCGCGTGAACCCCATCCAGATCCAGAAGTTCCTCGACGGCGTCGACTACCCGGCGAGCCGGGACGACATCGTGTCGGCCGCCGAGGAGTCCGGCGCGGACGACCGGGTCCTCGAGGTCCTCCGGGCGCTCCCCGAGGGCGACTACGACGCGCCCACCGCCGTGAGCCGCGCCGTCGCCGACATCGGCGACTGACGGGCGCCGCCATGACGCACGGCGACGTGACGACCCGCTCGAACCGCGGTCAGTGGGAGAACGTGGTCGAGGGAATGCCGGAGCGCTCGGCGAGCTACCGGAGCCGCGAGGAGGCGGTCGCCGCCGGCGAGGCCGTCGCCCGGCTGCTCGGGGGCCGGCACGTGGTCGTCGACGCGACGCCGACGGGTGCCATCGTCGATCCGGACGAAGCCTCCGGCGACGACGTCCGCTGATCAGGCGCGGGAGCCGGGCGGCTCCTGCGCCTCCGGCGTGTCCTCGCCGGCCGGCTCGCCGTCGGCGGTCGGCATGTCCTGGCTGTTGAACAGGCCATCGGGGTCATGCGGCGTCGAGCGCTCGTGATTGGGCGGGAAGACGTCGGTCTCCGGGTCGCCACCCGTGTCCTCGAGGGCCTTGAAATCCTTCTCCGGCATGCCGTCATTCCAGCGCGCGCCGGCTGCGGGCCGCGACCGGGGTGACACGGGCGCGGGCGAGGGCTAGCATCCTCGGTCGCGCGGTGCACGCCCGGCGCGTCCTCCGCATTCACTCCCCCGTCGCGCGATCGGGCAGTCGCCGCGGGGGCACGGCGGTGCCGAGCTCCTGACGGATCCAGATGAGCCCGGTCCGCCGGTGCTCCTCGCGGGTCGCGAAGCGGTAGAGGTAGGCCCGGGCGCGGACCCAGCGGGGACGTCGTCCCGCGAAGGGGTCGACGCGGAGCAGCCGGAGCGTGGGCCGGTCCGCCTCGAGCAGGCGGCGGAGCAGCGCGTCGAACCAGCCGCCGTCCGGCGAGCCGAGCGCGAGGAACCACATGAGCCAGTCGAGCCGCAGGTGGTACGGCGCGAACTGCCGCGGCAGGCGCCGCACCGCGCCCGGCTTGCCGCGGAACTCGTACTCGCGCCACGCGGCGCCCGGCCCG
>Ga0164242_10000653_pt1 | contig 41846 bp, 44 predicted proteins | sample OricomgcompostMG_FD_108783 | JGI IMG/M metagenome (GOLD analysis project Ga0164242, IMG submission 108783) | Miracle-Growth compost microbial communities from Emeryville, California, USA - Original compost - Miracle growth compost (MG) ... | reverse complement strand
CACGCCGAAGCCGACTCCCAAGCCGACTCCGACTCCGAAGCCCACGCCGAAGCCGACTCCCAAGCCGACTCCGACTCCGAAGCCCACGCCGAAGCCGACTCCCAAGCCGACTCCGACTCCGAAGACATGCGTGGGGGTCTACGGTCCTGGCTATGCGGGGAACTATCCCAATTGCCATAAGGACGGCACCACGGCACCTCAGCCCCCGAAGGGTGGCTCCAACGGTGTTCCGAGTGACGCTCCGCAGGGACCGCTGGCCAGTGACACGCCCGATCCGACGGATCCCGGTGACGACGGCAGCAGCACCTGTCACGACCCCTCAACGGGCAAGACAGTTCCGCCTGGAACACCTGGCGCCGACTGTGGTGGCGGTATGTTGGGCTAACAATAGCTCATCTAGCAAATAGGTAGTGTCGTATGACACCAAGCAAAGCGTTACGCTTGTTGCGTGCGGTGGGGTTCGGTTTGAACTAGGTAGCAGTGGTTGACATTACGTCGATCAACTCCCTAGTCCATTCCAACCTCACCGCCCGCATTACCCTCATGTATCTTGTAACGATCTGATTTGTGCGTAAAGCCCTTTAACAACATATATTGACAATAATCAATATTTATGCTAAAATTGACTCAACTCTGAAAACGTGAGGTGGAACGCACTATTTTCAAGCGTTGTTTGACAATTGAGCAATCGACTAACAATTGATACGTTTCGATAGTAATAATCCGCTAATTCTACGGCTTTTCTCAGCTGAAAGGAGAATATGCATATGAAGACTTTAAGTAAAGTAACGTCTATCGCGGTTACCGCCGCAAGCCTCGCTACATTGACGACTGGTACGGTTTTTGCAAATTTTGCACCTGCAAACCGCCCGACCTACACCTGCAAGACCCCGACTAACTGTACGGGGGCAGACCACATCGTGTTTAACTCATTCACGAACAACCCAGTGGCTGGTGATGAGCGCGCTTTCTTGGATGGCGACATTCAGGGTAGCGGCAACACCACCGCACAAGATCGCCTAAAAGTTGCTGATGGCGACATCATCAACGTGCGTGCCTACGTACATAACAACGCTGACGCTACTCTCATGGGTGGTGAAGCAAATACGGTGGCGAAAAATGTTAAGTTCCAGATCCTCGTCCCAACCGCCAGCCAGACCGACACGGTCATGACCGGCTATATCGCAGCCGCTCAGGCTAACCCGCAGATCATCACCGACACGATGAGTGTCTACGGTGACCGCGCGTTTACCTTGAGCTACGTACCTGGCAGTGCAACATTCACGCACAAGCCGGATGGTGTTAACGAAGTGACCACTAAGCTGGATGACAGCGTGGCAACTCCGAGTGGCGCCAGCCTGGGTGATATCGATGGCTGTTTTGCGTACTCTGGTTGGGTTGAGCTGCAGGTCAAGGTAAATATGCCTGGCTCTCCTACTCCTACCCCAACTCCGACGCCTACTCCCACTCCGACGCCTACTCCAGCGCCGACTCCTACCACCCTTCCAAACACGGGTGCAGGTGACGTCATCGGCATTTTTGCCGCTGTCGTAGTTACTGGTACTGTTAGCTACCGGTTGTTCCTGAGCCGCAAGCTTGCCCGCCGCTAAGCTTGTAAGGACAAACCTCACGGTTTTTCCTTACGCGCGGGGCGAAAAATGTGATTTTCGCTCCGGCTGGTCTCTTCCCTTCATGGGAATGACAGCCTATACGGCAGAGCAAGACTGACCGCTCTCCCACGGCAAAAGCCCCTTCGATATGGAGGGGCTTTTTGCGTGGATACAATTTGTTGCGAGGATAAGCGTTTTATGCGAAGATAAGAGCAACAAAAAGAAGGGTACCATGCACCGCGTAATTCCGAGACCAAACACCAAAAAGCTCTCTTTTCTGAGCGGTATGTTGGTAGTAGCAGTGGTACTGGCGGGGTTGCTCGGTGCGACAGTGCAGCTGGGCAGGGCGGCGGCCGCCACGCCGGGACCGGCCTGCGACACCGATGCCATCATCCACTGCGGCTTCTCTACTCCCAGCAACTTCATATCCAAGGTCCGTGCCAACAACAGCGGCAACGGCCATAGCGATCTGCAGGCGGTGTATGCGCATCAGTTCTATAGCGGCGAATACTTAAGCAAGGGCATGTACGATAACTTCGCGGCTTCGGCGGTAAAGGGGACGGCGTATCGCGATGGCCGGATCGTCGTGAACGGTCAGGTGGTCGCCCGCAATGTGAAGAACGTGGGGCGGCTCGCCTCTATGGCCGGCGCAGGTTACAGCACCCAGAAGGTGAACGGCCAAACGTACTACACCAATACCAATGATGCTATCTATGCTTCAGGGTACGATACCTTCCCGGTCTACGTCTTGTTCGACGCGAGCGGCACCATGCAGTTCGCCGTGCTGGCTACCTGCGGCAACCCGCTATTCGGGCCGCCGGTCAAGACATCGGCCAGCTGTAATAATCTGCAGAAAACGAAAGTTAACGATACGACGTACAAATTCAGCGCCAGTACCAACCTGCAGGGCAATGCGACCATCAAGAAATACGTCTTTAATTTCGGTGACGGTACTACGAAGACCATCACGTCTAAGTTCGGCCAGTCGGTAACCCACACGTACTCGTCGCCAGGAACCTTTACGGCCAGCGTGACCGAATATGTGAGCGTGCCCGGCAACAACAAGCTCCAGCTGGCGAGCGTGAGCATGTGCACCAAACAGGTGACCATACCCAAGCCGAATTATTCATGCGTACAGCTGGTCGGGGCGATTCTGGATAAGCAGAGCAATACGTATAAGCTGACGGCCACTGGCTCATACGCGAGCGGTACCACGCCGGTAAGCGCCGCTTTCACTTTTGGCGATGGCAAGACGCAGACGGTGCCGATGACTGGCACCACCGCCAGTGTAAGCCATGAGTATCCGGACAGCGGCCATACGTATGCCGCTTCGGTCACCTTGCGTTTCAATTCGCTCGGAAAGACGTATACGGCCACCTCGGCGGCGTGCCGGACTACGGTCGCGGTGACGATCCCTGCTTGCCAGGCACTGACCGGCGCTATTCTGGACGCCGCGACGTATAAGGTACAGTTTACGGCGGTCGCCGTTACCAATGGAGCGACATTATCCGCGGCCGACTTCACGTTCGGCGATGGTACGACACAGAGCGGCGTCAAGTCTGCTACGACAACTTCAGTAGTAGTCACCCACGATTACGCTGGCGCCGGTAGCTATGATGCGACGGCTGTGCTGCATTTTACCGCCAACGGCAAGAGTTGGACGGCGCCCGCCTGCAAGGCGCTCGTCAAACCGACGGCGGTAGTCTCGGAATGTAAACCCGGCGTCCCGGTCGGCAGTCCGCTCTGTACGCCCTGCCAATACGACACTACCCTGTCGGCTGATTCCCCGCAGTGCGTACCGCCCACACCTCCTGAGCTGCCCAACACCGGGGCCGGCAATACTATCGCTATATTCGGTAGTATGATCGTGGTCGGGTTCCTGGCTTACCGCCAGCTGCTGTTCCGACGGCATAAGCTCGCATACATCGCCGCCCAGAATGGTACCTCACCGCTGCCACTCGGCAACCCGCTGGACGAACAACGCCCCCTGGCCGGGACACCGTACGCCACTACTCCCCGCCCGCGTAGTCTGCGCCGCCCACGTCAATTTTAGAACTGTCTGTTTGCGCAAATTGCAAAAAGCTGTGTATAAACACTAGCGTTATTGACAAAAATATGCTAGTCTGAAGTTAGATTTGAGAGCAATCATGACTGACCGCTCGAATCGAAACGATAAAAGCTAGCTTGCTAGCTTTTATCGTGGAGAGAGTAGAGTCTGTACAAAGTACTGACCGCTCAAGATCGAGAGAGTCCCTGGGGAATGTTTTTGAACCCAGGGATTTTCTTTTTCTATGGTGGCTACTGAAGCTCGACTTTCACCGCGCGAAAGCACCACGAAAATCCTCCACCGGGTGAGACATGTTCGGGGTGATCCGAGCCATCCCGATTTATAGAGCTATCTCAAAAATATTCGATGGCACCAGATTATTAGGGCCTAAAGCAACCCCCAGTGCACTAAGCCTTCCTCTATGCCAGCCGCACATTCTGCTTTTGCCAAATAGATGTTCTGATCTGCTCTGTTTTTTGCCCAAGTTCTAAGAGTTTCTTTGGCGTTGCCTACTAGCACGGCTTTACCCACACTCAACATAGTTATATCGTTTTCACTATCGCCACACGTGATTACATTAGTTGCAGGTACGTCCCATATGCTTGCTAATCGCAACAATGCCGAGCCTTTGTTTACTCCGCGAGGCAAAACATCTACATATTGGCTCATAGAATATACGACCTCAACGTCTAGGTGTTGTAGTGTATTTTTAATACGCGCAAAAGTCAGCTCATCTGACTGTAGGTAGTAGCTAACTTTATAGGGTCGTTGCTCGGAATCTGGCTGTCTTATAAGGTTGGGGTAGCCATTGAGCAGACCCTCTATTACTTGTCGGTCCCATCCAGAAGTTTTGGGCCAGCCTTCTAGCAAAGAACCATCACCGCCATAAATTTCAGTGCCTACAGCAGTTATAAGCGCGTCGGGCTTTAGCAGTTCTTTATCTGCTTCCAATGACCGGTATAATTCTTGCGAGCGACCCGTCACGTACACAAGTTTTAGATTTTTTTGCGTGCGAAGCTCAGTAATTTGATGGTTAAGTCTTTCCAGAGCCTCGTCATCTCCTACCAACGTCATGTCTAGATCGGTTGCAAGCATGTAGGCCATAACGCCAATTCTACTACAGTGGCAAAGAGAACCGAACTATTTAGTAGATGTGAAAAAGTGTCCGACTCATTATTCGTGAGACTAGGCGCTATTCCTTAGGTATGATCTTCTTGGGTGACCTCACGGAGAATATGGCGCGCACCATATATCTGCGTCGCTTACTCGGTGTTAGCACCTGCGTGAGCTCCTTGCTATCGCATTCCTCCGCAGTTCGGGCTTGCTACGTACGCTAACCAAAATAAAAACGCCACCGTTGGTGACGTTCATATTTTGGTGACCTCACGGAGAATCGAACTCCGGTTGCCGGGATGAAAACCCGGTGTCCTAGCCGCTAGACGATGAGGCCAAGCGCAGAAAAAAGAAAAATGTGTGTGCATATTTTTCACTTTTTCGAGCATTGGCTGCATATGCGAAGCATATGAGGCGATTGATCTGGGTGTATACCGGCTGGCAGCCGATAAAACAACCACGAAATTGTAACATAACAGAGGCGGATAGGCAATACGCTCTTAGCCTAGGGAAATCGCGTCACCCTTGAACAGGGAAGCATAAGCGGGTAGACTGGGTGGTGATATGAGTGAGAAAAAACAGCACGTCGTGCCATTGGCCGACTATAAACGAACAAAAATAATCGCAACCGTCGGACCAGCCACAGATAGCTATGACTCTATCCTGCAGCTGATTCGGAGCGGTGCGAACGGATTACGGCTGAACTTCAGCCACGGTACGCACGATGAGCACCTGCAGCGTATCACACGGATCCGCAAAGCTAGTAAAGAACTGGCGAAACCGGTGGCGATCATACAGGATCTCCAGGGACCCAAGATCCGTCTGGGCGATTTCGATGACATCATCAGGGTTAAGAAAGGTCAGGTACTCAGCTTCGGATTCAAGGCCGATTGGGTAGAATCTGGCGTGATTCCGACGCAGTTCGACCTGAGCGCCAAGATCAAGCGCGGTGAGCGCCTGTATCTGTATGACGGTAAGGTGCGCACGACTGTGCGAAGCGTAAAGGACGGTATCGTCCACGCCGAGGCCGAGAATGATGGTATCTTGCTGCAACGCAAAGGCATGAACCTGCCTGACACCGATTTCGGCGGTGATGTCATCACCGAAAAGGACAAAGCCGATCTGGCGTTCGGCAGCGAGCAGGATATCGATTACGTGGCGATGAGTTTCGTTCAGACCGCTGACGACATCGAGCGGATGCGCCGTATCATCAAGAACCTGGGCGTGGAACGCAAAATCATCGCCAAAGTCGAGACGAAGCTGGCGGTCGAGAATGTGGAGGCCATCGTGGAAGCAGCCGATGCGGTCATGGTCGCACGCGGCGATCTGGCAGTGGAAACTCCGCCGGAAAGCGTGCCCATCGTACAGCGGCAGATCATCGGTCTGGGCCTGAAATATGGCAAGCCGACCATCGTGGCGACACAGATGCTGGCGAGCATGACCGAAATGCCCGAACCGACCCGTGCCGAGGTCAGCGATGTCGCGACGGCCGTATTGGTAGGTGCGGACTGCGTGATGCTCAGCGACGAAACGGCCGCCGGGCAATATCCGCTCGAAGCGGTCAGTGTCATGAAGCGTGTCATCCGCTACACCCAGGCTCATGCACCGCTGCAGGCGGTGTTCACTGGGGTGGCTGAACGACCACATACGAAACAGCTGGCCATCAGCCGAGGCATCATTTCTTTGAGCAACAGCATCGATGCGAAAGCGATCGTCGCCGAGACGAAATCGGGCGCGACCGCCTTGCAGATCGCGTCAGAACGTCCGGTAGTGCCGATCATCGCGGTAACGGATGATCTGCGTACCGCGCAGCAGCTGGCCATTGTCTACGACGTCAAAAGCTATGTCCGCCCGGCCCACAAAGAGGCGGCCAGTAAGCTGACTGATTTCCTACGCGACGAAGGCATCTTGCACAAGGGTGATATCGTGGTCACGGCCAGTGGGCAGTATCCTGGCGTGGTAGGAACGACCGACACGATAAAGGTGAGACAGCTCGAGTAGGCAAAATGCTTACGTATGGCGTATACTAAGGAAAAATAAGGGTGGGAAATGAGCTTTAGCAAAAAGACCATACGCGATATCGATCTGCAAGGTAAGCGTGTACTGCTGCGTGCTGATTATAATGTGCCGCTTGAAGGACATGGGGTCATCACTGACGATTACCGCATACAGCAGAGTCTGCCGACGGTCCGCTATCTGATTGAGCATGGCGCGAGTGTCATCGCCTGTTCACACCTCGGTCGTCCAGACGGCAAGCCGAACCCTGAATACAGTCTGCTGCCCGTTGCGAAACGGCTGGGCGAACTCCTGGGCCAGGATGTCGAGTTTGTGCCCGATTGCATCGGCGAACGAGCGCGGAAGGCGAGTGAAACGATACAACCGGGCCAAGTAGTGCTGCTTGAAAACCTGCGTTTCCATGCGGAAGAAGAGGCGAATGATGCCGCGTTCGCGCAGCAGCTGGCCGGGCTGGCGGATGCGTTCGTACAGGACGGATTCGGCGTGGTGCACCGCGCCCATGCCAGTACCGAGGGCGTGACCCATTTCCTGCCGAGTGTGGCAGGCCTGCTGCTGGAGCGCGAAGTCGATACCATTACGAATGTCATGGAGAATCCGGCCCGGCCGCTCGTCGCGGTGGTCGGTGGTGCCAAGATAAGCGACAAGATCGATGTGCTGAAACGCTTCATCGACATCGCCGATATCGTCGCGGTCGGCGGTGCGATGGCGAATACGTTTCTGAAGGCGCAAGATGTCAGCATTGGCAAGAGTATGACGAGCGACGAAGATCTGCCACTCGCCAAGCAGATATTGGAACTGGCCCGCGAAAAGAGCAAGCAGGGTAAGTTCGTATTCTATTTGCCACAGGACGGCGTCGTCGCAAATAAGGTGGATAAGAGCGCGCCGACCCGTATCGTCGATTGGAGCGCTCACGTGATCGCCGAGGTCGAAAGTTATCCGAAGCGGCCCGAACGGGCAAGCGGCCAGGTGGCAGCTGACGAGATGATACTCGACGTGGGGCCGTTCAGCGGGGCGTTCATAGCTGGCTCGCTGCAGTTAGCCGGCACTGTAGTGTGGAACGGCGCGCTCGGCGTTACGGAAACGACAGGCATGCAAGGGCCGGTCGGCCCGTTCGCTCACGGCACCGAGCTGCTTGTCGAAGCCATGACCGGCCAGTTCGGCAACCGGCCGTTCAGTTTGGTCGGCGGCGGCGACACCGTGGGGTATATCGAGGCCCGCGGGCTGCTGGAGTCGTTCAACCATGTATCGACCGGCGGTGGCGCCAGCTTGGAACTGATGAGCGGCCGGAAACTGCCGGGTGTCGAGGCATTGCAAGATAAGTAAGTGATACAATAACCATAAGTATGAACAACAATCGAAAAACTCTCATAGTCGGAAACTGGAAGATGCACCTGAACGTGCATCAATCGAGCCTGCTCGTATACCGGCTGAACGAACGTATCAAAACGCATCGCGATATCGAGGTGGTACTGGCGCCGAGCATGCTCTCGTTGCAGCCGCTCGGTCTGCAGATCGACCGGCGCAAATTCAAACTTGCCGCCCAGGACGCCTACTTCAAAGACGAAGGGGCATACACTGGGGAAGTCAGCTTCGCCATGCTCGGTGATCTGGTGGAATATGCGATCGTCGGCCATTCGGCCCGGCGTATTTATTTCGGTGAAACGCTAGAGACGGTGCGTGACAAAGTCCAAGCGGCGGTCCGCAACGGCATCGTGCCTATCATCTGCGTGGGCGAGACCAAACAAGAGCGCGACAATGGAGAGACCAAGCAAGTACTGCACGACCAGATCACTACGGCCCTGATGAATCTGACCAGTCGTGATATCGAAGACATCGTCATCGCGTATGAGCCGGTCTGGGCTATCAGTACGTTCGATGGTGTGGTCGCTCGTCCGGATGATATCGCCAAAGCGATCGCATTCGTGCGCCTGCAAGTCAGCGAATTGTACGGCGACAAGGCGGCCGAAAAGGTCCGCGTACTGTATGGTGGTAGCGTGAACGAACATGACGTGACCGGGTATCTGGAAGTGCCCGGTGTAGATGGTGCGCTCGTCGGCGCGGCCAGTCTCAATTATCACCAGTTCTCGGCTATCGTCGACGCTGCCTATCAGCTGCGGACAAGGGTGTAGGATGGCAGCGGCAAAGAAGGATCCAGCAACGAAAGTCATGGATGTGAAAGCTCCGGGCAAATCGGCTCCGGCGGCAAGCGGCCGTCCGATCATCGTCACGAACCACCCGGTACTTACGAACGATCCGATGGTAACCAGCGGGGAGACGCCGGCTGATGATGTCAAAACCGACACCGCACCCGTGGTGCATACCGCCAAGGTTATCAAACCACTGAGTGAGGATACGGAAGCGTCGGTCCCTCAGGATAGTGAAGCGGACACAGAGCCGAGTATGCCGGAAATAGAGAATGAATCGGGCAATAAGAAAATCCGTCTGGCACCTCTGAAAGCTGGGGCCGATCAGGCGGCGAATCCTGAGTCAGATACGACTTCGCCCACCCCTCCTACCGATGAGGCGGAACACGCCGACCAATTTGATGATGAGACAGCCGAAGATACGACCGGTGATGTCGACGGCGAAAAAGCTGCCGCCGAAAATGCGGCCGAAGAAGCTCGCAATGCGCGCGAAGCCGAATTGGAACAACTGATTGCGAGTGGCAAATATGCGTTGCCGATCAAGGCGGCGAAACAGGGCAGCAAGTTCTTCCGCAACCTGCTCATCGTACTCCTGGTACTCGTGCTGGCCGCTGCCGTGGTTGATGCACTGCTGGACGCCGGCATCATATCTATCGGTAACTTCAAAGCCCCGACCAATTTCTTCCAAGATTCTCCTACGACTTCGCTGCGGTAAGGCGGCTCCTTTGGTACAATAAAGGTAATGCCAGATGAACTTTTGGAGGGTCTAAACCCTGAGCAGTCTCGGGCCGTCACGACAACCGACGGCCCACTTTTGATACAGGCCGGTGCCGGCAGCGGCAAGACCAAGACGCTGACGCACCGTATCGCCTATCTCGTCGCCACCCATCGGGCGACGCCCTACAACATACTGGCCGTGACGTTCACGAATAAAGCGGCACGTGAGATGCGCGAACGTGTCGCCCAGCTGGTCGGACAGAACGCGGCCAGCCGCGGCTTCATGCCCTACATGGGCACGTTCCACTCCATCTGCGTGCGCATTTTGCGCATGGACGGTGAGCATATCGGCATTCCGCGCTCGTTCGTCATTTTCGACGAAGCGGACCGGTTGGCGGCAGTCAAGCAGGCGAGCAAACAGCTGGGGTTGGATGATAAGGCGTTCCCGCCCCGGGTTATCGCTGGGCTTATCAGCAGCGCCAAGAACGAGCTGATGACACCGGCGGACTACGACCGGGCGGGCGGCAGTCCAGCAAGCCGGGCGGCAGCGGATGTTTACCCGCTGTATGAGCGGATATTGAAGGATGGCGGAGCGCTCGACTTCGACGACCTCATCGGCCGCACCGTCAAGCTCCTGGAGGATGTACCGGAAGTGCGTGCAAAGTGGCGCCAGCAATTCACTTACATAATGATCGACGAGTACCAGGATACGAACGCGGCCCAGTACAAGCTGGTGAAAATGCTGACGGGCGAGGCGAATAACATCGCCGTGGTCGGTGATGACTGGCAGAGCATTTACAGCTGGCGTGGCGCTGACTTCCGCAATATCCTGAACTTCGAGCGCGATTATCCAGACTGCACCGTCATCAAACTCGAACAGAATTATCGTTCTACCTCGCACATCCTGAATGCCGCACACGGCGTCGTGACCAGGAACCAGCAGCGGAGTGACAAGAAGCTATGGACAGCGGCCGGTGAAGGCATGCCTGTGCAGATCTTGCAGGTCGGGTCGGAACGGGCGGAGACGGAAGCGATCGTACGGCGCGTAAAGCTCGGCCTGGATAGTGCTGGCCGGCATTACCGTGACTACGCTGTCCTCTATCGTACGAACGCCCAAAGCCGCGGCCTGGAAGAAACGTTCATCCAGTATGGCATACCGTACCGCATCGTCGGCGGCGTCCGCTTTTATGACCGTAAGGAAATCAAAGACCTGGTGGCTTATCTGCGGCTGATTTACCAGCCCGAAGACCGCATCAGTTTCGAGCGTATCGTCAATGTACCGACACGGGGTATCGGCGCTAAAAGCCTACAGAACTTCTATGAATGGTACGAAGGCCTTGGCTTGCAGCTGTCCGACGCGCTCGCGCAGGCTGTGAACTGCGGGACGGTGACCGGCAAAGCCAAGAAAGGTCTGACCGAACTGGCGGATATCATCACCAGCTTGCGCGCTGTCGCCGAAGAGGTGCCGCCGGCCGCACTGATCGATTCGTTGGTGCGGCGTATCGGCTACCTGCATTATCTGGACGATAAGACGCCGCAGGCCGAAAGCCGCCAAGAGAACGTGCGCGAGTTCATGGGTGTGGCCCAGGGATATCAGGAGCAAGGTCTGGCTCTGTTCTTGGAAGAAGTAGCATTGATATCCGACCTTGATACATACGACCCGAATGGCGACGCTGTCACGCTAATGACCCTGCATGCGGCGAAGGGGCTGGAATTCCCGGTGGTATTCATGACCGGTATGGAAGAGGGGATATTTCCGCACACCCGCGCCCTGTACGATGCCGGCGAAATGGAAGAGGAGCGCCGCTTGTGCTACGTCGGCATGACCCGCGCCCGCGAGGAACTCTATATGCTCTACGCAACCTCACGTATGTTATACGGCAGCATGCAGCACAATGCGCCCAGCCGGTTCCTGAGTGAAATCGATGCGGCATATGTCGAAGAAACTGCCATGGCTACCAGCTTTGCCGGAGCGTTCGGTGGCGGTGGGTACGATGACCGCCAGTATCGGGCGCCAGCACCACCACGCGAAGACGACGGCCAGCCGCGCTATGTGCCGGACTTCGAAATCGGCGACGGCGTCAAACACCAGCTGTTCGGCCAAGGCACCATCGTGGAGCTCGACGGCGACACCGCAACCATCTATTTCCAAGGCAAAGGCCCCAAAAAACTCAACATCGCCTTCGCTCCGCTGGAGAAACTTTCATGATGCAGGGAAAAGAGCAGCCCGACAAAAAGCCGCGTCTTTTTGCCGGCGCGACGAGAAAAACCGACAGGTTTGTCTCGTATGCCAAAGGCCCCAAAAAACTCAACATCGCCTTCGCTCCGCTGGAGAAACTGTGAGACATGCCGGCAAACGGTTGAAGTTTTACTTAAGCTGGCCAGGGCTATGGCTGTATTTCGCGAGCGGCTGGCGGGCCCGCGTGGTAGTGCGTGATGCCGAAGGGCGCTGGCTACTCGTGCAAGGCAAATGGCGGTTATGGTACGACGATCCCGGCTTCAGTCTGCCGGGCGGTGGTATACAGCGCGGCGAAGACCCGGCAGCGGCAGCCGTGCGTGAACTGGCCGAAGAGCTCGGTCTGCATATAGAGCCCGGCGACCTACGGCCGATCGGTCAGACCAGAGTGCGTGAATATGGCATACGCTACGAAGCTCAGCTGTTCATGGTGACCGTGCCGGCAGGTGTGCCCCTCAAGCTGGAGGCCCGCGAGATCGTCAGCGCCCGTTGGTACCGACCTGCCGAACTAGGGCATGAACGTCTGAAGCCGGATGTCCGCAGAGCGCTGGAGCTGGTGGGCGGCCACAACTGATTTTGCTATACTTAAGCGTAGACCTATCCCGCTGACTGTAAGGTGTTGAAGTGCACAGGCGGATATATACATCATGTGGAATTTTCTAAAAAGATCCAAACGGCCGAAAGTTATCCTACGCAAGCGGCGCTTCCAGCGTTGGCACGAGCATCCATTCGGCTTGCCGGTAGTCGTTTTCGTCGGTCTGCTTGCAGCTGGCGGCCTTATCTTGCTTGTGCTTTCTAAGACGCATACGACGACTACGTTCCACCCCAACACAAGCTATATCGCCATCATCAGACACGACGGCGAAACCCAGACGGTGCCGACCAATCAGCCGACGGTCGGTGCGTTGCTGCATAAATTGCATATCGCCGTCAGCAGTCGGGATCGTGTCGAGCCGAGCCTTGATACGGCTATCGAGCAGGATAACTTCCGTATTAACGTTTACCGTGCGGTGCCCGTCACTATCACCGACGGTACCACGACCACCCATGCATACAGCGCTGGTGCCACTCCCCGCAGTGTCGTTACCAGCGCAGGGGTGACGGTCTACGCTGAAGATGCGGTTTCGGCCGAGCCCGTCGTCGATCTGGTCTCCCAGCAAGCCCTTGCCGAGCGCATCGTCATCAATCGTGCCGTGCCGGTCACCCTGAATGTCTACGGCGTGATGCTCCAACTGCGCACGCACGAAAAAACGGTCCGAGCGTTGCTGCAAGATCGGGGTGTGAAACTGCGTTCCCAAGACACGGTCATCCCTAGCGTAGATACACCCATTACCGACGGTATGCAGATCTTCGTGAACCGTAAAGGCACACAGATCGTCACGGAAACACAGTCGATCCCGGCGCCGCAGCAGACCGTCACCGATAACTCGCTCAGCTTCGGCACTACGGCTGTACGACAACAGGGCAGTGCTGGAACGCAAGTGCTGACTTACCAGGTGAACACCGTGAACGGTCAAGAAACAGGGCGCACGCTGCTGCAATCGGTCGTCACCGTGCAGCCGGTCCCGCAGATTATTGCTCGGGGTCAGGCGGTGAGCATTCCGGCCGACAAACAAGCGGTCATGGCGCAGGCCGGCATCGCCGCCAGTGATTACAAGTACGTCGACTATATAGCGAGTCACGAGGGGGGCTGGTGCCCGACCAAGATCCAGGGTTCGCATGCCTGTCCAGCTTATATGAATGCGAGTGACGTACCATCATACGGTGGCTATGGGATATTCCAGGCAACACCGGGCAGGAAGATGGCGTCGGCCGGCAGTGACTGGGCTACTAGTGCGGTCACGCAGATCCGCTGGGCGACCGGCTATGCGGTCGGTCGCTACGGCAGCTGGGCAGGCGCCTACAACCACTGGGTCAGCAGTCACAACTGGTAAGATATGAGACACCCGCTATACAGGTTTCTCATCGCGCCGGGCGAAAAGCGTGGTTTTCGCCCGGACTGCTCTTCCCGGTCAGTGGTACACTGTAGGCAATGAACGCAATACCGAAGAAGAGCTTAGGGCAGCATTGGCTGCACGATGAAGCGACACTTGATGCGATCGCGGACGCTGCAGCCGTGCAGTCAGGTGACAACGTCCTCGAGGTTGGACCTGGCCTCGGCACACTCACCAAGCGTTTACTAACCCGCGGTGCGGCGGTAACGGCCGTGGAATTCGACCCCACATTAGCCGAAAAGCTACCGGTGGCGCTCGCGGGAGTGGCCGGCGGCAGTCTGAGCGTCGTGCACGAAGACATCCTGCAATTCGATCTTACTCAGCTGGAACCGGGCTACAAAGTAGTCGCGAACATCCCCTATTACCTTACAAGCAACCTTATCCGCGTGCTGTGCGAAAGCACGAACCCGTTCAGTCAAGCGGCCATTCTCATCCAAAAAGAAGTGGCCGAACGCGCTGCCGCCAAACCCGGTCAGATGTCGCTGTTGAGCGTGAGCGCCCAGTACTACTGCGATGTAAGTCTAGGTGTAGTAGTGCCGGCCGAACTGTTCACGCCACCGCCCAAAGTCGATAGCCAAGTATTGGTGCTCAAATACCGTGACGAGCCCTTATTCGAAGATGTCGACACCAAGCAGTTCTTCCACATAGTACGCGCCGGCTTCAGCCAGAAGCGCAAGACCCTCGCGAACGCCCTCAGCGGCGGCCTGGCCATCGGCAAAGATCAGGCGCGCGAGCTCTGCGAGGCGGCCGATATCCCGCCAAACCAGCGTGCCCAGGCCCTCTCCTTGGACGACTGGTATGCTTTGTACGAAGTCGTCCATCAATTATAGGCAAAACGCTTGTCTTTGTGATATAATATACAAATCGGTTCGAGTCAAAACGTCTTCGAAACCGTGTGGAAAAGAGCAGCCCGACAAAATGTATTCCATTTTGCCGGCGCGACGAGAAAAACCGCGAGGTTTGTCTCTGTTCTCCAAAATGGGGCTGAATTTTAAGCTCGACGTTGGTACGTTACGGTTAGATCAGCAGGTCGCTTGTCAGCGTTATAGGCACCATTGAATAGATGCAAAATCTTTCAGTCAGAAGCTAGCTGACGTTCGCGCTTCGGCACGGATGTTCGCTGCTCCTATTGCAGCCTAATAACTGCAAAATGCTTTGCACGATGCCGTGGTAGTGCAATCGCGTTTCATTTTCCACGGACGCTCAAGCTCGACTATCCAGCTTGCTTGCTAAGACTAGGATTGCTCGTACGGAATGTTTGTCAGTTTCGATACCCGTACGCTAAGATACGAAAAACCGACTAAACCTGTAGACGACTGACCAAGACGCCGGCGGACGTGGGGGCAGTACCCACCAGCTCCACCAAAGAAAGTACCTCACGGAACGTGAGGTTTTTTCTTTGGGAAAAATTCTAGACCGTTGCGGGCATGCTACGAGAAGAGGGCGTGCAGCAAGCCATGGGATCGTTCGATAATGACTGGTCGCTCGGGGCGTTGCTTGCGGACGAGCAGCGCGATGCCTAAGCCCGCTGCGGTGATGCCTAGCAAAGTCGCACCGATTCTTATATTCACTCGATCGCCCCGGCGACGCCGCTCGCGCCAGCCGCCGCGTACCCCACGGTGCAAGCTGGTTGGTGCGAATAGGTTGCCGTCCGTAAGGGTCGCTGGTGCATCATCGAGCAAGTCGTCTTGGGTGTATTTGCTCATCTGCCGTTCATACATGCCGGGCATGTGCGCGTTTTCGAGTGCCATGAGTTTGCCGGCGGGTCCAATAATGATCTGACGCTTCGGCCGCCGAGCAAGCTTGACGATCTGTTTCGCTACATAGGCTGGGTCGTACACCGGTTCGAGAGCCTGGACCTCCTGGCCCGTATAGTTGGCGCTATTCTGAAAAAGATTAGTATCGATGCTGGCGGGCATGACCGTACAGACGTGGATATCGTGGTGCAGTCCGTCTAGCCGCAGTTCCATACGCAGGCTTTCGTCCAACGACCGTACCGCTGCTTTACTGGCACCATACACGCCGACGTACGGTTGCGGAGCGGCAGCATTGACCGAACTGATATTTATGAGTGTGCCATGACCGGCCCGGCGGAATTCGGTCAGCGCGGCGTGGCTACCGTGCACATAGCCGAAGAAGTTGGTGTCGAAGACCCGCCGCATGTCTTCCAGCGGAACCGATTCGAACTTGCCGGTCAGGTATACGCCCGCGTCATTCACCCATACGTCTATGTGATGAAAGCGCTGGATAGCTGCTTCGGCCAGCGTGTGTACCGCCTTATCGTCTGAGGTGTCAGTAGGTACGACGAGGGTAGCCGCGCCCAATGTATTGCATCGCTTGGCAACCTCGTCCAGCTCCTTTTTGCGGCGAGCAGCCAGCACTACGTCGTAACCTTCTTGAGCGAAGGCGAGTGCCGTGGCAAGACCGATGCCGCTACTGGCACCGGTCACTACGGCTATGGGGCGGGTTGCTGCCTCAGGAGTCTGCTCATCTGATTCTGTTGGTTTTGCCATAAGATACTCCTTTGTTCTTTATACAACCAGTAAAGCGTGTACAGGTGGGGTCCGCTGTAGAAAAATTTACCGTACGCGACATAGCAGGGGGGCGAGACCTATTTAACCGGAAGCCACTGAAAAATAGAGCCGATTGCATAACTCATCTGTAGGGGTCAGCTTGCGTGAAAATCCATACGAGCGCATAATAGTTAGGTACCTAACTATCGGAGGGAAGCAACATGCCACAACCCGACTCGCATGAACTTATTGGCCTGATAAAGCGCTTGGCTGCCCTGGTGCACCAGCAGGTCGATGCATTGCTGAAACCGCATGACTTAGCGCGGACGCAGTATGTCGTACTACGACACCTGCGCGAGCGGGGTGGTCTGGCGACCAGCGAACTCGTGGCAAAACTGCAGGTAGAACCGGCCACGCTCAGCGGCATCGTTGATGCGCTGGAAGCTAAAGGACTGGTGCGCCGCGTGGAGCGTTCCGATGACAAACGCCGCAAAGATGTCCAACTGACCGAAGCCGGCCGTACCCTACTGGCAAACATCCCGCCGCCAGCCCCGGTAGTGGAGCGGACCATGCTATATGGTGTGAACGACTACGACGCCATGCGGATCCGCGATGTCATGGAGCACATGGTGGACAACCTTGAAACAGAACTACGTAAACAGGAAGGAGTCTAAAGGACTATGCTGACAAAGTTGAAGCATACATCGCACCGCTGGAAACAGAGTGCGCATTACAAGTGGGTGGCGCTCAGCAATACGACGCTTGGCGTGCTGATGGCGAGCATCAACGGCTCGATTATGATCATCTCCTTGCCGGCGATCTTCCGCGGCATCAAACTTGATCCGTTAGAGCCGGGCAACATCAACTATTTGCTCTGGACGCTTATGGGCTATCTGGTGTGTACTGCCGTGTTGGTGGTGACATTCGGGCGGCTCGGCGATATGTTCGGCCGTACCAAGATGTACAACGCCGGGTTCGCGGTATTCACACTGGCTTCGATAGCACTGAGCCTGACGCCCGGACATGGCAGCGGTGCGGCACTGTATCTGATATTCATGCGTATTATCCAGGGTATCGGCGGAGCGCTCCTGATGAGCAACTCGACCGCTATCCTGACCGATGCATTCCCGCATAATCAGCGTGGGTTGGCACTAGGCATCAACAGCATTGCCGGCATCGGTGGTTCGTTCATCGGTTTGCTGGTGGGCGGATTGCTCGCCGACGTCCATTGGCGGCTAGTGTTCTGGGTAAGCGTACCGTTCGGACTGATCGGCACCATCTGGGCGTACCTGATGTTGCACGAAACGGCGGCGCGCAAACTGGTCAAGATCGACTGGCTGGGCAATGTCACGTTCGCGGCCGGACTCATTCTGCTATTGGTCGGTATCAACTATGGCATCCAACCCTATGGTGCGCACGTGATGGGTTGGACGAGCCCGAAGGTACTGAGTTATATCATCGGCGGTCTGGTGCTGCTGACCATCTTCTTCTTTACTGAGCGCCGCGTCAAAATGCCGATGTTCGATCTACGACTGTTCCGTATCCGTGCCTTCACCATGGGTAACTTGGCGAGCCTGCTCAGCAGCATCGGCCGGGGCGGGCTGCAGTTCATGCTTATCATCTGGTTACAGGGCATCTGGCTGCCGCTGCATGGTTATAGCTTTGAGCGCACGCCGCTCTGGGCCGGTATATTCCTGCTGCCGTTGACGCTCGGCTTCCTGATTGCCGGGCCTTTGAGCGGTTTCTTAAGTGACCGGTATGGTGCCCGGCCGTTCGCGACCGGCGGCATGTTGCTCGGTGCCCTCAGCTTCTTCCTGCTGATGGTCCTACCGGTGAACTTCCCGTACTGGGCTTTCGCGCTCATCATCTTGCTGCAGGGTATCGGTAGCGGTCTGTTCGCCAGCCCGAACAGCGCCGCCATCATGAACTCGGTGCCGTCCAGCGAACGCGGCCAGGCCAGCGGTATGCGCGCTACTACCATGAATGCCGGTATGGTACTTTCCATAGGCGTATTCTTCAGTCTGATGATCGTGGGGCTCAGTTCGACGTTGCCGCACAGCATGGCTCACGGCTTGGAGCAGCAGGGCGTACCCGCCAAGGTGGCGACGCAGGTAGCGGATGAGCCGCCGGTGGCCAGCCTGTTCGCGGCTTTCTTGGGCTACAATCCGATGACCAAACTGGTGCCGGGTGATGTATTGCATGCGCTGCCCGCGCACAACCAGGCGGTCATTACCGGCAAGGACTTCTTTCCGCATCTGATATCCAAACCGTTCATGCATGGCCTTAAGATCGCTTTCACGTTCTCATTAGTGCTCTTCGTGCTCGCGGCAATCGCCTCGTGGCTGCGCGGCGGCCGGTATGTCCATGAAGAGCATGGTGATGATGATGTGACGCAGCGCGACGAGACTGATGCGCTCGAAGAAACAACCGGGGCTTACCGCACGGTAGTATTACAGGAACAGGAGGCAGACGATGGGCAAGATGATTGAACTAACGGTAAACGGCACGCCGCTCGAAGTTTACGAAGCGATACCGGAAGGTGAGATAAAAGGTGGTCTGATCGTGATCGAAGAGGTGTGGGGTCTGACCGATCACATCAAGGATGTGGCCGACCGGTACGCGGCCGAGGGATATTGGGTGGTATCGCCCGAACTCCTGAGCGAGACGCATATCAAAGAGCACGCTGCCACGCTCATGCTGGATCTGTTCAATCCGGAGAAACGCAACGAGGCTCAGCCGAAGTTGCGAGCGTTGATGGCGCCCATGCAAGAACCTGGGTTCGGCGAAAAGACCGTGGCACGCACCCGGGCCTGTTTCGATTACTTATATGCGAAGCCGGAAGTGCATGAGTGGGTAGCGGTAACCGGTTTCTGCTTCGGTGGCAGTTACAGCTTCGCGCTGGCCGTGGCCGAGCCACGATTGAAAGCCGCCGTGCCGTTCTACGGCCACGCTGACCTGAGCGATCCTGACCGGCTCAAAGGCATCGCTTGTCCTATCCTGGCTTTTTACGGTGAGACCGACGAAGGCCTGATAAGCGGTCTGCCGGATGTCAAAGCAGCTATGGAAGCGGCGAAGGTGGACTTTACGGCTCAGGTATATCCAGGCTGCGGCCACGCCTTCTTTAACGATACGAACCCGTACGCGTACAATGCTCCTGCTGCCAAGGACGCTTGGGAACGTACACTCGCGTTTCTTGTCGCTCAACGCTAAAACTCCTCGGTGATCTCCAAGGAGTTTTAGGGCGGTTGGTAGCTGCGGCTATACGGAGCCGTGGTGTAAGCGGTGGACTTCGCTTACTTCGCTGCCGTCCCAGATGGCCAGGGCGAAGGCGATGACCGCGAACACCACTTGGTTCCAGACGACGGCTGCGCTGACGCTGAAACTGAGCGCTGAGATGAACAGCCAGATGGCTGCGAGCGCATTGATCCAACTTGGCAGCGTATTCTCGGTGGCGAGCTGCACGAGGCCGAAGACGATCATTACCGCACCAGTAATGAGCAGGCTGACAAGCGCTGCGCCGGAAATCGAGATGAAAATAGGCGACAGCATCAGCCATACGCCGACGATAGCGGTAAGTGCGCTCGCGATCCTTGATTGCATGAGTCGTTCCATGGTCCCCCTCCTTTCTGCTTGCTACTATACGGCGGTTACCATGGGTTGGCAGTGAGTTTCCCGACAATAAGCTCCGTTTTGTTCGTGTATATACTTACGAAGGAGGCCTTGCAGATTTATTCCAGATGAGTACGGTCGATAATGCGTTTGCTGCGTGCCATGCGGACCGCGGTATTAGCCACGCATCCCGCCGCAAGTACACCGGCGATAAGCCAGCATACTGCCAGGCTCCATTCCATATGTTTGCAGAGTTCATATGTCTCGTTGATCGCTAAGAGTAGGCCGCCACTTGCGACATACAGCCAGCCGGTCGCTTTGTTTATGAAAGAGAGGAGGGATTCCACGTCTTCATCCGGCAACTGGGCGATGAATGCTCTGCGATATGCGTCACTGCGGCGGCGCGCTAAAACGATACGCACCGGTGGGAAGAGCCACCACCATGCACTGGTGGGACGGGGCGGCGGTAACGTTTGCCGCACCGCGTGCAGATGCTCCTGTTCGATATCTTCATCCTGCAATTCGAGCGCTGCTTGGTAGAGCGGGCCAGCCACCAGCAGCCACGTGCCGATGAAACCGCACCACTGCATGAAAGTTTCCATAGCCCTACTGTAGCACGAGCTTATACAGGCCGTAACCCAGCTTACAGCGACCCGCAACTGCTTCTAGTATGGTGAGTGTGTTAAGCGAGGATAGAGGACATGGCAAAATATGGTCCGGCGGCACAACGCAAAGTGGAAGAAGCGATGAAAGAATTCGAAAAAGGTGAGTTGAAAAGCGGCCGCAGCGGCAAGAAAGTGACGAACCGCAAACAGGCGGTCGCCATCGGGCTCAGCGAAGCCCGAAAAAAAGGTGCGAAGGTACCTCATAAGTAACCGTGCCGCCTCTCGGTTATCCGCCTGCTGTATCGTTTTCGCAAGTTGACGGCGCTGTATATCGTCTTGGAAATACTTTATAAGCTCTATCGCCGTCAGCAGCGTCGCCGCCATACGTCACAGTAGCTCTGGTAATTAGAAAAGCCCCTCTGTTTTAGAGGGGCTTAAGGTATTCGGCCTACGTAGACAGGACGAGTCCAGGAGAAAGGGGTTAGCGGATGAGTACCTCGCTCACGACGCTTACAGTATCCTGCCCGTTAGATCTAGGACTTATCAATGGATTACCCCCTTTCTGTTTGTTAACTTACATTTTTTACTATACGCTTACGGTTTCCGGGTGCAAGAGGAAAGTTTTATAATAGAGATATGCAGGGGAGACCACTACTATTTTTGGATGTCGAGACGACCGGCGGGATGGCGCAGAGCAGCCGGATCCTGGAGATCGGTGCACTGCGGGTAGAGGACGGCGAAGTGGTAGCACAGCTGGACCAAGTGCTGGATCCTGAAGAACCGGTGCCCGGTTGGATCACTCGGCTGACTGGTATCGAGCCGCAGGAGACTACCGGGCAACCGGTATTCGCACAGCTTATGCCGCAGCTGCAACCTCTTATGGAGGGTGCCGTGTTCGTTGCGCACAATGTGAATTTTGATTATGGGTTCTTCGTGGAGGAATTCCGGCGCACCGGCCAGCGGTTCGCTATGGACAAGCTGTGTACCGTGCGGTTAAGCCGGGGACTGTACCCACAGGAACGCAGTCATAAACTCGATGAAGTTATCCGCCGCGGCGGTTACCGTGTAGCACGCCGTCACCGTGCCTACGATGACGCGGAAGTGCTGCATAAGTTCTATCACGACAGTCTTGAGCACTTCGGAGCGGATCATTTCTACTCCCTCGCCGACTGCTTACTGACCGCTGCTTGAGCAGCGTGGTTCTCATGTGAAAAACTTTATAGCAAAGCTTAAGCGTTGCCGTGCATAGTTACTGTCGTAAGGAGGATCTTACGATGAACTATCATGAACTTATCCGTCATATCAAAGACGCTGCCCACGCCGACGAAGATGAATCCCAGGATGCACTCGAGCTGGTAGTAGAGAACGTGGCCGCCCACCTGACTGATCATACGCGCCGCGAATTCGCCGCCGCCTTGCCCAATGAGCTGCAAAGCGCCGCCCAGATGGTGCCCACGGCGAACCATATCGACGAAGACATCATCGAACAACTGATGGACCTGGAAGATGTCGACGAAACGAGCGCCCGGTCGCATATCCGGGCGGCGTGGCAGGCCATCTGCGACATTTTCGACAGCAGAGAAGTGGATGGCATCACTTCGGAGTTACCGCGGCAGATCGTTGCGGTCCTGGAGTAAAATAAAAGGTACAAGGAGGTTTCACCTATGTCGATGGCAGAGAAGAAACGGCACATGGATAAGAAGGGGGAGAGTAAGGCGCACAGCTTGGCCCATAAGTACGATATGAAAAAGATGGCCAGCGTCGTGAACCACGTGGATTACGAACGCCACCATGGTTTCGAGAGTGATAAGCGCAGCAAGAAACTGCCGGACGCTTAACGATTCTTTGGGATGACGATATCGGCATACGGTACCTCATGGTGATCCGTGCCGAGGTTTGCGAAGTCGTTGCTGTGCGGATCTTTCGCGCCTCTGCCGACCAACCGGTGTATCGTACCGCTTATACCCTTCGAGGTGAGAATATGATCGATCTCTCCCGTGACGCCACCTGGCTTGCAGTAGTGGACAGGGGTCGCAACAGATGGTGACACCATAAGTCTATGTTGCTCAAGCATGCAGTAGGCCGTGCCGGACGGTCCATAGCCTTCGTTGAAATCACCCGTGAAGAAAATAGGCAGATTTTCTGCCTGCAATGATGCGATTTCCTTCGTGTAGTGCCGGGCGGCTTCACGCCGCGGCCCCGCGGCGAATGCGTAATTATGGATGTTCATGACGATGAGCTCCTGCCCGGTCTGTTTATCCCGGAGCCAGACTATCGGGGAATGGGAAGCCAGCCTGCCGACGTGCCGGTTGCCACTCGTGTACTCAACGCTACTCGCTTTCACGAAATCGAAGCGGGACGTATCCCAAGCGATAGCGGTAGCACTTAAACCGAACTGCGAAATATATTTCTTGGGGTATATATCGTAGCCGGCGTGCGTGAGCTTTGATTTCACGCTGCGGAATATGGCCGGGCGCTGCAATTCCTGCATACCGACGATCGTGAACCTATAGCGTTCCATATTGTGTACCGCCGTGGCATTCTCGGCACTGTCGGACGCAACCCGCATGTTATAGCTGGCGATACGGAAACGGGAACCACCGGTAGTGCCGTCCAGCTGCGTCTGAATGGTAGGAGGGGCTACGGTCTCCGAGGGAGTGGGCGGCGGTGTCGAAGACGGCGCGGGTGAGGACTCCGAAGGAGTCGCTGGAGTGGTAGGGCGGATGGACGGCAATGGCAGACTGCCTACGGAAGGACTGACAGTGGCGGATGGCGTGGAACGGCTGAGCGGCAGTGTGTGCTTGTGATGAGGCGAGGTCTGTACTGCCGTAGGGTGATGCGCCTGATTTCCCTCCCGTTCCGCAATCTGCCAGGCGCCCAGGGCGGTTACGACAGCCAGTCCGCCGACCAAGGCCGGATGAAGCCGGCGGGATCGGTGAGGTGAGCGTTCAGTCACTGGGGGAACCGGGTAGCCGATGAACGGTGCGATCTCAGGTTCCTTGTCAGGCACCAGTTCGTAGCCATAAATGCTTGCCGGTTGGACGGCGGCCCGCACCACTTCGTACCGCTCCGGCAGAGCAATAGGTCGATAGACCTCCTCACCACCCGATGGCTCCTGCTCCATGGTTGTCTGCTTCCCTAAAACTATGTGTACTCCATCGTAGAAGTGTATTGTCAAGAATGCAACCCATAGGCAGTATTACCTCTGGCTTTTTCCGGCGTATTACGCTACAATATTCCCGATTCCGAGGGGCTGTAGCTCAGTTGACTAGAGCGCTTCCATGGCATGGAAGAGGTCCAGGGTTTGAGTCCCTGTAGCTCCACCAAAATAAAACCGCCAGCTTTCGTTGGCGGTTTTATTTTGTCCTTAAAATGTGGACGGTAGGTCTCCGAGGTATGTTGGCGGCTCTAGTACGAATGGCTGCGCGGTACCGGATGCATCCTTGGCAATCCCGCCTTCAGCTATCGTTTCGGTGAAGCATAACCACATACTGTATAATTGACGCCAAACCGTAACAAAGGAAACAAATATGGACTCCAACGCCTCAACACCGCCCAACGAACAGGCTGATCCAGGAGTTGGTACGCCGGATACCCAGAGCGTGAATTCTGAAACGCCCGTAGCGCCGGTAGTCCCACCGGCTCCAGTCTCAGAGACGGTACAGCCTGAAGTGGCAGCCACACCTGCGGCAGAGGCACCAATGTCCCCAGCGCCTGAAACATCATCCTTCGGACCGACGGGCGCAGACACTCCGCAGCCACAAGTGTATGGTGCGCAGCCTTTGGTAACTCCGACTTCGGGAGGCATGGGCGGTGCTACGGTCATGGGCGGAGATGTGATGCCAGCTTCCCCGGCGGCCCAAGCTTCCCGGCCGCGCCGGAAGAAAATGCTTACCTCAGTTTTAATCGCAGTCGGTGCACTGGTGGTGATCGGCGGCGGTTCGGCGGCAGCCTATTTCGGGGTGATCGTACCCAACAAACCGGCGAACGTCCTGATGTCCGCCTTCCTGAACACGGCGCAGCAGAAGCGCGTGACCTTTACGGGTAACCTCCATGAGCAACCGGCGAGCGGTTCGGGCGTGGCGGTGAAAGCTATCTATAGCGGCCAAGCCGATGCAACCGCCAAAGCGACGTCAGTACACCTCGGCCTGACGGTCAGCGGCGTCGATTTTACGGTGGATGCACGCTATGTCGGCAGCGACTTGTATGTGAAGCTGGGCGACCTGAAGACCCTCGTCTCGCTGCTGAATGGCTTCAGCCCCGAGTATGGGCAGCTTGCTCAATCTTTGAGCGGCCAGCTTAGCAATAAATGGGTGAAAATAGACAGCACGCTGCTTGATTCTGCGGGCGTCAGCTGCGTGACGAACGTCAACCTGACACTCACCGACAAAGACACACAGCTTATCAAAGAGCAATACCAGAAGCATCCGTTCCTTACCATCAAGTCGACCAGCACCGATACGGTGGCCGGCAAGAAAGTTACTAAGTACGTACTGAGTATGGATGACGACAAAGCGGCACCATTCGTAAAGCAGCTCGGTTCGCTGTCTGTCGTCAAGGCGCTCGAAAAATGCGGCAACAGCAGTACGGATAACACCTTTGACACGAGTTCCCTGGCCGATCATGACCACACGCCGTTGACGGTATGGGTGGACAAGAGCAGTAATGAAATCGTACAGGTGGCCAGCCAGAGCACCGCTCAGGACGCCAAAAAGGACAACCTTTCAGTCAATGCGACTGTGACGCTGGACTACACCAAGCCGGTCTCCATCAGTGCACCGGCAGACTCTACGCCGGTCATGCAGCTGTTCAGCCAGCTGCAAGGGGCGTTCAGCGACAGTGGCGCCAGCTTTGATAGCGAATCACTGCTGTAGCGAGTCTCCCGACCGAGAGGTAGGAGTGTTCGTTTGGCCGCGGGTACGCGATCAGTGATGGTGCATATGTCCGTGGTCTCCACTGAACCGGGTCATCATGAACCGGTTGACGGGCACGGTCACCAAGAAAGCGATGGCCAATGAGACGGCCATGCTCCACCAGAATAGCCAGCTAATAGCGGTAGCATTGATGGCACCTGGAATCAGCCATTCGAGCAGATTGTCGATGATTTCCATGCTCAGTATCGACACCGTGTCGGTACGCAGGGCCGTATCGCGCGCCTGGCGGACGCTTAATCCCATCCGCCGGCCACCGCGGAACGTCAGGCCATAACCGAACGCAAATGCCAGTACGACGGCTAGAACCGTCTGCCAGATATTCGGCCAGCCTAGGCTGGCACCGATAGCGCTACCGAGCGTTTCACCGATGCCACAGCCCAACAGGCAATGCAGGGTATGGTGTACCGCGTGACGAGTCGCCGTATCGAGTCGTAGTCTCATGCCTCCAGTTTACCGTATAACGAGGCGATGGTGCCAGATGGCCAGTTTGAGCAGGCAATACAGTACCAACGTGCCGGTACATGCGACCAATATGCTGGCTAGGAGGTCGGGGAGGGTATGGAGCGATATATTTAGCAGGAAAACCTGCAAGTAGTCGATGCTGACTGGAGTTATATACACTACATACCCTACCGCACCGGTGACAAGCAGGGCTAGCAGCACAAAGGATATTACCGTATTCTCGATGACGCGCCGCCAATAGCTGGCGCGGCTGAAACCGGCCGGATGGATGTAGCGGTCGGAACTGAGATCCCGTTCGAATTGCACGGTGCCGGACGCGCGTAATAACCCCTGGATAATGCTGAACAGTATCAAACCGGCTCCGCCCCACACTAGGAAGGTGACTACCGTGGGCGTGATAGTGAACGTATCGAGCCGGCCCAAGCCTGTCCCGACCGTCTGAGCGACCTGCTGATGCACGACTGAAGAGGCATTGATAAGCCCGAGCCGTTCCAGTAGGAAGCGTGCGTTGCCAATGAGGAGCAAGGCCAGGGCCGTCAGGGCGACCCACCATAGCTCGTAAGTGGTCAGGAATGAATGTTTTTCGGTGCTACTATGCATATCGGTACCGCGTTTCTAGGTGTATTGAAACATAAGCGTCCTCGCTTGCCTAGGCGCTAAAGCGCGCATGCCTTAATCCGACTCGTTTTTACGTGGTACTTATGGCACAATACTCTTATGTTTCTCAGCGGCATCTTCAGTCTGTATAGCCCTCTGCTCGCCGCCGCATTGATAGCCGAGCTGCAGAGCCGCCAGTACTCGGCCCTAGGACTATTTGATTGGTTCTGGACGACCAAGACATACCGCAGCCTAAAACCGCTTTCCGATACCGGGCGTTCGCTGGCGGTATTGCTGGCTCTGGGTATGCTGACCCAGATCGGTTTCGGCATCGGCTTGCTCGTGCAATGGGCACGTTTTGGGACGACCGGTACCTGGGAGTTCGGTCTGGCACTGCTACTGTCGTATCCGCTGGTGTGGGCGCATGTGGCGGTGTTGTTCGCGGCGGTCGGGAATGTGGCGTGGGCGATCGCCCATCCCAAACAAGCCGGCCGGGTACTCATCTGCGGCGTGTTCGAGTGGCAAGTGCGGCGGTTGCGCCGTCGTCATCACTTCAAAGTAGTGGCAGTCGTGGGATCGGTCGGCAAGACGAGCACCAAATTGGCCATTGCCGATCTCCTCGGCCAGACCATGCGGGTCCGACATCAAGCTGGCAATTATAACGATCGGGTCACCGTGCCATTGGTGTTATTCGGCTTAACGTTGCCGCCACTGTATAACATCTTCGCCTGGGCCAAAGCTTTCGGCGCTGCGCAGGCGCAGATATCACTGAGCTATCCCTATGATGTGGTCGTGGTGGAGCTCGGTACCGATGGTCCCGGACAGATAGCCGAGTTCGCCTATCTGCGGCCTGATATCACAGTAGTAACAGCCGTGTCTCCTGAACATATGGAGTATTTCGGTACCCTCGACGCCGTGGCTGCCGAAGAACTCAGCGTATTCGACTATAGTAAGCGGGTGTTAGTGAACGGGGATGATATCGCCGGTACGTATCTGGCCGGCCGCAGCTTTACGGAATACAGTCTTACAAGCGCGCAGGCGGAGTACGGTGCGGCCGCCAAGCCCAAAGGTTTAGCGGGACAGACGCTGCAGCTCCGACTGCTTAAGGCTTCGCTCGAAGCGGACATAGCCTATGTCGGCGAGCCTGGCGCCAAAGTGGCTCTGGCTGCCGCGGCTGTGGCTGACATGCTGGGCGTCAAGCCGGCCGACATCGCCGCCGGACTGCCGCAGCTGAAACCGTTCGCGGGGCGTATGCAGATACTCACTGGTGTGAGCGACGCGACGCTTATCGATGACACTTATAACGCTAGTCCATTGGCGGTCAAAGCGGCACTTGATACATTGTATGCAGCACGGGCCAAACAACGCATCGCTATCTTGGGCAGTATGAACGAACTGGGAGTCCAGAGCCACAAAGCGCATTGGGAAATCGGCGAATACTGCGACCCGAAGAAACTCAGTTTGGTAGTGACTATCGGCCATGACGCGAAACGCTGGCTGGCGCCGGCAGCGGAGAAACGCGGCTGCGATGTACACGAATTCAGCGATCCGTTCGAAGCCGGCGAGTTCGTAAAGAGCAAGTTGCAGACGGGTGCCGTCGTGCTGGCTAAGGGCTCGCAGAACGGCGTCTTTGCCGAGGAAGCGCTCAAACCGCTGCTGGCGGACATGGCTGATGAAGCGAAATTGGTGCGCCAAAGCCCACATTGGCTCAAAGTCAAAGCCAAACAGTTCCACCGCTAGTCTGGACGGTCAGCTCAATGACCAGGCATGACTGCCCGTCAACAGATGTGAATCATGGTATACTGAGACTATCATGAGCACCCGAGCGCTTCGTTGCCCGCCTCTCCTCGCCCGCTAGGGCAGAATATTTTGTTTCCAGGTATAATTTCAGGTAAAGCAGCGACAACAGGAGTTTTTCAAGCGTGATGCGATACAATCCGAAAGATATTGAGCCCAAGTGGCAGGCCAAATGGGCTGCCGATAAGACATACGAAGTACAGGCCGAGCCAGGTCGGAGCAAGCGGTATGTGACCGCTATGTTCCCGTATCCGAGCGGTGCCGGCTTGCATGTCGGCCATGTGCGCAACTACAGCATTACCGATGCGATTGCCCGGTTCCAGCGTCAGAACGGTCAGAACACGCTGACCACCATCGGTTGGGACGGATTCGGTCTGCCGGCGGAGAATTACGCTATCAAGACCGGTACGCCGCCGGCAGTCTCCACTGCTCAGAACATCAAGAACTTCAAGGGGCAGCTGGAACGCCTCGGTATGAGCTATGACTGGTCGCGCGAGCTCAACACCACCGACCCGAGCTACTACAAATGGACCCAATACCTGTTCCTGAAGTTATTCGAACAAGGCTTGGCGTATCAGAAGGAATCACTGCAGTGGTGGTGCCCGCACGACAAGACGGTGCTGGCCAACGAACAGGTCGAAAACGGCCGTTGCTGGCGCTGCGGTAACGAAGTCGTCAAGAAATCCATGAAACAATGGTTCTTCAAGATCACCGATTATGCGGATGACCTGCTGGAGGGTATCGATGATCTGGACTGGCCCGACAAGATCAAGACCATGCAACGGAACTGGATCGGCAAGAGCAAGGGCGCCGAGATAACCTTCGTGCTCGACGGAGCAGACGAGCAGCTGACAGTCTTCACCACTCGGCCTGACACGCTGTTCGGTGCGACATTCCTGGTGTTGGCACCCGAACATCCGCTGCTGGAAACGATCACCACGGAGGACCGCCGAGCGGCTGTGCAGGCGTACAAGGACGCGGCAATCAAGAAGAGTGAGATAGAGCGCCAAGAGAATAAGGAAAAGACCGGTGAGTTTACCGGCGCCTACGCTGTCAATCCCGTGAATGGGCGTAAGCTGCCTATCTGGACGGCCGACTATGTGCTGATGGGGTATGGCACCGGTGCCATCATGGCCGTACCGGCGCATGATGAACGTGATGCCGAGTTTGCTGCAACCTTCGGTCTGTCCATCGTCCCGGTAGTGGCACCTACATTCGGTGAGCCGCATGCCGACGAAGTGGCGAAGCGTTCGGTTATTGTGGCGCTGCGTAATCCCAAGACCGATCAGGTAGCCATCCTGAACTGGGGCCCGCGCCAAGCCAATTACGGCGGCAATATGCTCATAGGCGGTACCCGCGAAGGCGATGAAGACGCCGAGACCACAGCCGTGCGGGAGATTGCCGAGGAGACAGGCTTTACCAACGTGAAACTGGTGGCAAAATCACCAGTACCCGGTTACGGCCACTTTTACTCCAATACGAAGAACGTGCATGTAGGCATGGAGGCGACTGGCCTATTCTATGAACTGGTCGATGAGACGCGTGCCGATGAGAATCTCGATGAAGGCGAAAAGAACAAGTTCACTGTGGAATGGCATCCGGTGTCGCAAGCGCTGGCTCTGCTTGATGACGGTATCCACGCCTACTTCTTCCGCAGCCTGGTGCTGGGGGAAACGATGCACGATGAAGGCATTCTCTTCAACTCTGGCGAATACGATGGCTTGAGCACGAGTGACGCGCGCGAGGCAATCGTTGCCGACCTGGAGAAAAAAGGCACGGCCAAAGAGCAGACTAACTACAAGATGCGCGATTGGCTCATCAGCCGTCAGCGCTATTGGGGTGCACCGATCCCCATCATCCACTGCCCGAAAGACGGCGCTGTAGCCGTACCGGAAGACCAACTTCCGGTACTCTTACCGGAAGTAGCCGACTATGAGCCTGATGGCAGCGGCAAGAGCGTACTGGGCCGCGACGCTGCTTGGGTGAACGTGCCATGCCCGAAGTGTGGCGGTGAGGCACGGCGCGAAACCGACACCATGGACGGCTATGTCTGCAGCAGCTGGTATCTCTTCCGCTATGCCGACGCGCACAACGATACGGCTCCGTGGGATCCGGCCAAAGCGAACTACTGGGCGCCCCTCGATTTCTACTGCGGCGGCGATCATGCCGTAGCGCACTTATTGTACGTGCGGTTCTGGACACGTGTATTCCAGCGCCTGGGCATGCTGGACTTCGCCGAACCCGTGAAGCGCCTGGTGTACAACGGCTACATCTATGCCGCCGACGGCACCAAGATGAGTAAGAGCAAAGGCAACGTGGTCGACCCGTTGGAAGTCGTCGACAGCGGTTATGGCGCTGATGCACTGCGTATGTATGAACTGTTCTGCGGACCGTACGAGCAAGACGTCTCCTGGGATCCGGGCGGCGTGGCCGGTACCTACCGGTTCTTGAACCGCGTCTGGACACTCGTGCAGGAATATGCCGAGACCGATGGCGGCACTGCCGACTCGCCCGAACTGCTGCGCATCATGCATCGTACCATCAAGAAAGTGAGCCACGACCTGGAACAGCTCACCTTCAACACCGCTATCGCCGCGCTTATGGAATGTGTCAACGACCTCTACAAGCTCAAGGCTCAGGATAACTACGGCGCGACTGAGTGGCAGTGGGCGCTGGAAAGCCTGGTTCAGCTGATAGCACCGTTCGCTCCGCATATCGCCGATGAATTATGGGAGCAGCTTGGAGGTGAAGGTTCCGTGCATATCGATCATTGGCCGGCCTATGACGAGCAGTATCTGGTACGAGACACGGTGACACTCGCCGTACAAGTGAACGGTAAGCTGCGCGGTACCGTAGATGTACCGGCCGGCGCTGACCAGGCCACAGCGGTTGCCGCAGCCACTGCCGAGCCGAAAGTGGCGGGCTACTTAGCAGACGGGGCGCTGAAGAAGACCATCTACGTGCCGGGTAAACTCGTTAACTTCGTGCTCTAACGCTTCGCTTGTTGCCAGTCGTCGTGGCGGTAGACATACCGGTCGCCGCTGGCGATCACAGCTTGGCTTTGATCGAACTCGATGGTGCCGTCGCTATGGAGGCAGTAGGCAAAACTGTCGCCTGATTGGAGTAGTACATGATTGGCGGCACCATATTTTTGAGCATAAATCGCCGTGATGGCAGCTCCAGCTTCGTTCGCCGCTCCACCCAGGCCGTGCATGCTACCGTTATTGATCTGATTGCTATCACCACGGTGCTTGATATCGTGGATTAAAGCTTCCCGAAGGCTGTCATAATCAGGCGACAATGTGGCACGGTAACAGCCAACCGCACCATCGTAATGGGGCGTACAACCGCTAAGCGCCAACGCCCCGGAGAGCATGATGGTAGCCACAGCGATACGTTCGGGGTGGTGCAGTGCCTCTCTATTCATATGATTTATTTAGCATAATACGTGCATAACAGTCAATAACATTGCGATATAGGTTGTGTTTCTGGCCTCTGTTTGCTAAAATAAACCGTAACTATCACTAACAAACGAATCAGGAGCACATCCGATGGGTAAACCAAAGAAACGAACCAGCCCGCGCGCGACCGGTGCCCGCCGCAGCCACTTGGTAGTCAAGCTGGCCCGCGCGGTCAACAAAAAATCACCGGTAAAGGCCTACACGACTGTTAAAGAGAGCGGCAAAAAGCTGGCTCGCACCAAGTAATCAAACTTTCCGAGTAGATTCTTACCATGGCTTCAAACCGTCACTTAGGCCGCATCGTGGCCCTCCAAACGCTTTACGAGCAGGATTTCCGGCGTGAAGCAGGCGACGACTCGTTCGATTTGGGCGTGGTGCTGAAGCGCAACATCGCCCGTTACGAGTCCACTGTCGACGACGTGTTCTTTATCGAAGAGCTAGTCAAAGGCGTGGCAAAACACCAGGCGGAGCTCGATGACGAGTTACGCCCTCTGGCCCCCGAGTGGCCGATCGAACAGATTGCCCGCATGGACCGGGTAGTCCTGCGTATGGGTCTGTACGAGCTGCACTACGAAAATGATGTACCGCCGAAGGTCGTCATCAACGAAGCCGTAGAACTCGCCAAAGCTTTCGGTGGCGACAACTCAAGCAAGTTCGTAAACGGTGTGCTGGGAACCGCGCTGAAGAATAAGACTGGCGCCACCGAAGAACCGGCTACCACGGAAAGCGAAGAGGCGGCATAGTCATGGCCCAGAAGAAACATCGGGCCCGACCGCTCAATGTGGCCAAGAAGCCCATAGACGGTATCAAGAAGCCGCTGCAAGGATTCCGCAAATTTGTCGCTCGCCGTCCCGCTATCGAAGAGGTCGTTCACGAAACTACCTCGGGCGGTGTGGTGTATCGTCATAACGCCAAGACCAAGCAGCTCGAAATCCTGCTTATCCAGGATGCGAAGAACCGCTGGACCATTCCGAAGGGTCACGTCGAGCCGGGCGAAGAGCCGGGCGCTACCGCCGAACGCGAGATCAGCGAAGAAACCGGCCTGCAGGATATGGAAGCGATCCTGTGGCTCGGTAAGGTCAGTTTCCGTTACCGCCGCGAGCACACGCTGGTACTCATGACCATGCATATCTGGCTGGTCGAAGGCCAGGGCGATACCGACCGGTTACACCCCGAAGATTGGCTGAACGATATCCGCTGGATGCCGGCTACCGAAGCTGTCGAAAAGATCGCCTATGACGATATCGGTAAGCTGATGTTGCTCGGCATGAAGAAAATCCGCGAACAGAATTTTTAAACGAAAGGAGATAAAACCCGATAGACCTTGGACGATGGATAGTGAGGATCACCTACTGTCTGACGTCGAACCTCTATCCACTTCATTATGGACACGACACCTTATCAGGAACTGGCCAAAGCCAAACTGGGCGGCGAGTTTCACAACCTTGATCTGCTGATAACAGCCCTGACTCACCGCAGTTACGTGAACGAACATCGCAGCACCGTGAAGGAGCACAACGAGCGGCTCGAGTTCTTGGGCGATGCGGTACTCGAACTGGTTGTCACCGAGTATCTGTACGGCAACTACAGCGAACCGGAAGGTATCCTTACCAACTGGCGGAGCAGCCTGGTCCGCACCGAAAGTATCGGCGCGGCGGCCGCCCGGCTCGGCTTCGAACCGCTGCTGCGGCTGAGCCGCGGCGAAAAGCGAGGGACTGAACGTGCCCGCGCCCAAATCCTGGCAAACAGCTTCGAGGCCGTCACCGGTGCGCTCTATCTGGACAAGGGCTGGGAAGCCGCCAAGGTCTTCATTACTGACAACATTCTGAGCACTTTCGATGAAATCCTCAAAACAGGCAGCTGGATGGATCCGAAGAGCCACTTGCAGGAAGTCGTGCAGGCCCAAGGCGGCAGTACGCCGCAATACAGAGTCTTGACCGAAGAAGGTCCTGACCATGACAAGACCTTCACGGTCGGCGTCTATGTCGATAACGACCTGAAGGGTCAAGGTACCGGCCCGAGCAAACAGGCCGCCCAGGTCGCTGCCGCTACCACCGCACTGAAGCAGTATCAATAGTCCTATGGCGAAGCTTTTGCCTGCCGTAGAAGACGCCCTGCAATCTGCGGGTGTAGCGTATACGGTATTGGCGTGTGATCCGGAACTTGCGGACACGGCTGCGTTCTGCGAACATTACGGCTTCGCCTTGTCGCAGTCGGCCAACACGATCCTGGTCGCCTCCCGCAAAACGGACCCTGTTCAGTACGCGGTCTGTGTGGTCCTTGCTACTACCAAATTGGACGTCAATAAAAAAGTGTGCGAGCTCATGGGTGTTAAGAAAGCTTCGTTTGCAGATCCGGAAACGACCCGGGAGCTGACAGGTATGGAAATCGGCGGTGTGACCGCTCCGGGTATCTCCGAACTGCCTGTGTTCGTGGATGAAGCGGTCATGCACCAAGGTGAGATAGTGATGGGCGGCGGCAACCGCAGCAGCAAGCTGGTGTTATCGAGCGCGGAGCTTATCAAGCTGCCGCAGGTGACTGTCGTACCGGAGCTTGCGCGCCCTAAGCCATCATCAGATTGACAACAGAGGTCAAAACCGGTAGAATAGATGGGTTATCAATCAACCGAAAGGAACGGGATGTTAGTAATACGTCTGCAGCGTACCGGCCGCAAAGGCCACGCTCAATTCCGCGTTGTCGTTCAGGACAGTCGCCGGACCCCTACCAGCGGTAAGATCGTCGCCCAAGTCGGCACGTACGACCCGCACAGCAAGGTTATCAACATAAACACTGAACGTGCGGAGCACTACCTGACGCACGGCGCTCAGCCGAGCCCGCGTGTCGTTACGCTTCTCAAAGCGGAAGGTATCAAGCTGCCTGACTGGGTCAAGGACCCGGCCAAGAAGGAAGGCAAGATCCGCAATCCTGAGAAACTTCGCCGCAACCAGCCGGCCGAAGAAGCTGCCGAACCTGCAGCAGAAGCACCTGCCTCTGAAGAAACTGCCGAAGCGCCCGCCGCTGACGCTGCCCCTGAAGCGTAGGGATACAAAAGGCGCGCTTTTCTTGATACTTCTGTGAAATATCAGGCTTAAGCGCCCAAGACGCTTTGCTATAATGCAATAATCTGGTTAAGGAGGCATTCCCCGATATGGCGACAAGCATCGATCAGCAATTCGTTGAATACATCGTAAAATCACTCGTAAACAATCCCGAAGGCGTCAAGATCGACCGGCGCATAGACGAAAAAGGCGTTTTGCTGGAACTGACGGTAGACGCCGAAGACCTCGGCCGTGTCATCGGTAAACGCGGCGCGACTGCTCAGAGCCTGCGTACGTTGCTCCGTGCACTCGGCACTAAGAACGAGGCTCGCTACAATTTGAAGATCGTCGACGTAGACCGCCCGGAAGGTGAGCGCGGCATGAGCGCCACCGCGACAGACGACGATACTTCAGATGATGACACGGGTGCATCGGTCACCACACCACTCGACGACGACCTCGATGAGGATGACACCAGTGTCAGTGCTCACGACGTTCCCGAAAGCGACACGATTGCCCGTACGCGCAAAGAACTTGCCGATCTCGACGACCTCGATATCTAAGAGGCTTGCGCAAGCAGAAGCGGTATAGTATAGTGCTTACTAAGCTTCGCTTTAGAAGTCGAACCTAAAACAAACAACTAGAGCTCACTGCGAGCCACGAAAGTGGGAGCTTTATGTGTCAAAAGAGCCTCTGGGAACAGAGGCTCTTTTGTTGTGTTTGGAGGAAGGCAGTAGAACGCCAGATGCCTAGCGATGTCCCGAGTAAATCCTGGCTCTTTTTGATGGTTATGGTATAATATACAACAAATGAAAATACAGGTCATTACACTGTTTCCTGAAATGTTCGAGGGCGTGCTGGGCAGCAGCATGCTCTGGAAAGCAAGCGACCGTGGTATAGCCGAATACTCGTGTATCAATTTACGCGAGTTCGGCCTGGGGCCGCGTAAACAGGTTGACGACACGCCGTATGGTGGCGGTGACGGCATGTTGCTCAAACCGGAGCCGCTCGTCGCAGCTATCGAATTGGCGAAACGGAATGATCCGACGGCCAAGGTGTACCTGCCGACTCCCCGTGGTGTCACGTATAAGCAGTCGTATGCCAAGCAGATTGCTGCTGAAGAAACGGGCATGATTATCATCTGTCCGCGTTACGAAGGCTATGACGAGCGGGTGACGAAGTGGGTCGATGTCCAGTTCTGTATTGGCAACTATGTGCTGACCGGCGGCGAACTTCCTGCCATGATCCTGATCGACAGTGTGGTCCGTCTGTTACCCGGTGTATTAGGTGGGGAGACTAGCGTGGAAATCGAATCGTTCCAGGATGATGATGAGAATATCGAGTTCCCCCAGTATACCCGGCCGGAAGACTTCCAAGGCCTGAAGGTACCGGCAGTGCTCTTGAACGGCCACCATGCGCAGATTGAGCAATGGCGGCGTGCCAATGCGCACAAATCCGCACAGTAGCCGTGTAGTATACTGACAACAGGATTAACCATAAGCATTCCTGGAGTCAACATGGAACGACGCACACTCGACAAACTCATATCATCAACCGGCCTCGTAGTCGCAGTCTTGCTTCTGGCTGCTGCAAGAGGGTTGTTCTATGCGCATGGTTTCATCCATAACGAGGTGCATGACCAGTTGGCGGCCCAGAAGATAATGCTGCCGGCAGCGGATGAGGCTGGGTTTACGGCGCTTCCGGCTGCCGACCAAGCTGCGGTACGGCCCTATGCGGGCACGCAAGTGACGACCGGCGCCCAGGCTGAAGTATTTGCCGATCACTACATCGCCGTACATCTGCGGGCTATCGGTGGCGGCAAGACATATTCCGAACTGAGTGCTGCATCACAGGCAAATCCAAGCGATACTGCGCTCGCCGACAAGGTGAATACCGTATTCAAGGGCGAAACACTGCGCGGCGTACTACTCAATGCGTATGCGTTCGATACGATGGCGACCGTTGCCTGGTATGCGGCACTCGGTGCGGTCGCGGGTGCGCTCATACTGCTTGTGCTTGCCACTCTTGGGTTCAGGCATGCCGCTCGTGCGGTAGGGACTAAGCAGCCGCGCAAACGTACCAAATAGTTTAATCTGCCTCGTAGCCCGGTCGATTTACAGACTGATTAGGGCTATACTGAACCGTAGATAAAGGAGGGGAACCTATGAAATTACCATTCATCAAACCGGTCTACGCGCACTGCGACTTACCCTGCGGCGTATATGACCCTGCGCAGGCACGTATCGAAGCCCAGAGCGTCCACGAGATTCAGAAAAAAATGGCTAACTTTGAAGGCGATGACCGTATACGGGCGTTGTTCATCAAAGAAGAACGCGCCGAGCTCGTCAAGCATCACTTGTGGGTACTGTGGACCGACTACTTCAAGCCGGAACATCTAGAGAAATATCCCGAACTCCATGACAAATTCTGGAAGGCGACCAAGCAGGCCGGTGAGTGCAAGCATCACAGCGAACCCGAGGAAGGCCAGAAGCTGTTGGATATGATCGATGAGATCGCGGAAATCTTCTGGGCGACCAAGCAGGCCTAAGCGCTTCATCATCCGCCAGGTACAAGGCGACAGCATGCTGCCCAGCCTGGAGGCGGGGCAGGTCGTAATCGGCCGGCAGACGAACGATCTGCAAGTAGGTGATGTGGTCATCGTCAGCCACGACGGCCTGGAAAAGATAAAACGCATCGAGCGAACATCGGGCGACCTACTGTATCTGCTCGGTGACAACCCGGCCCGGAGCACCGATAGCCGTCAGTTCGGTTGGGTACAGGCACATGCGATTGTTGCGAAGGTCGTCTGGCCTAAGCTATGATAGGGCGCATATGGCAGATACAATCTTTCCTCCCCTGCAACCAAAAGTAATCCTCGGCGTCGTGGCTCACCCGGACGATCTGGAGTTCGGCATGGCCGGCACGGTCGCGAAGTGCGTCGCCGAAGGAGCCAAGGGCTATTATTTCATCCTGACAAACGCCAATAAGGGCAGTAGCGACCGTAACGTGACGCCGGACCAATTACGGGATATCCGCCGCGAAGAGCAGCGGGCGGCCGGCAAGGTACTAGGGCTGACGGACGTGTTCTTCGGCGAGTATGATGACGGTGCACTCGAAGTTACTTTAGGCTTAAAACGCGACATAGTACGTGTCATCCGTCAGGTCAAACCCGACGTCGTCCTCACTATGGACCCGACCATGGTTTACAGCGCTGCCCGCGGCATGATCAACCATCCGGATCACCGGGCGGCCGGTCAGGCGACGCTCGACGCGGTTTATCCGCTGGCGCGCGATCATATGACTTTTCCTGAGCTCTTGCGAGACGAAGGTTTGGAACCGCACAAGGTCCGCACGGTGCTTATGAATAGCTTCGATGAAGCGAATTTCTATGTCGATATCAGCGCGCACATGGATACCAAGATCGAAGCCTTGCGCGCCCACGCCAGCCAGTTGCCTAATCCGGAGGCTGCTTTCGCACGACTCAAAGAGTGGGCGGCCCAAGCCGGCGCGAAAGTGGGCGCACAATACGCCGAGGGCTTCACGCGGATAGACTTAGGCTTCTAAGCCTCAATGTGTCGGAAGCGATACGCGCCGAACGTAACCATTACGACTACGGCGACCAGTAGGACGACTAGATCTTTAAGTAGTCCGAAGTGGGTCTGACCGATAAGCGTATCGCGCATAGCGTCAACCGCGTAACTCATCGGGTTGATCTCAGCGACGATGCGCAACCAATCGGGTACATGTTGTAAAGGATACAACGCACCGCTGAGGAAGTAGAGCGGGAAGACCAGGAACTGGTTGATCGCCTGGAAACCCTGCATATCCTGCACGAAACTGCCGATACCGGAACTGAAGCTGGCAATCGCGACTGCCAGTAAGCCGAGGATTATGATAGCGAGCGGTACGAGCGCCCAATGTTGCGGCCGGAACCCCAAGCAGAGCGAAATGAGGAATACGAGCAGACCCTGTAGTGTGGCGGTCGTGGCGCCGCCCAGCGCCCCGCCGAGCATGATCTTGGTGCGTGAAACCGGAGCGACGAGCGTCTCTTTCAGGAAGCCGAACTGCTTGTCGAACATGATCATGGCGCCGTAGAACATCGCCGCGAATAGTACGGTCTGCGCCATAATGCCTGGTACCAAAAAGTCGATATAACTGCCACCACCGGCGGTTTTGTAAATGGAACCGATACCGTAGCCGAGTGCGATAAGGAAAAGCAGCGGTTGCCCGATGGCGCCAATGATACGCGAACGGGCGCGGAAAAAGCGTTTGACCTGGCGCAGCCAGAGCGTATATATGACTCTCATTTCATCATCCTTGCACGACGTCTAGCTCGCCACTCATCGCCCGGTTTGGCGGCCTCATCGCGGACGGTCTTACCGGTCAGTTCCAGATAAGCTGCCTCGAGTGATTTCGTACCGGTCTGCCGCGCCAGCTGTTTGGTGGTGCCAAGCGCGATGAGATGGCCGTGATCGATGATAGCGATCCGGTCCGCCACCGCCTCGGCCTCTTCCAGATAGTGGGTAGTGAAGAATACGGTCATACCTTCTTCGCGGCTCAGACGTTTCACATAATCCCAAAGCAGATTACGGGTCTGCGTATCCAATCCCAAGGTCGGTTCGTCTAGAAAGAGCACCTTAGGGTGATGTAACAGACCGCGGGCGATCTCGAGCCGGCGCTTCATACCACCGGAGTAGTTTTTGACGAGCGTATCCTTGCGATCCCATAGCTCGACTAGCTCGAGCAGTGTCTGGATGCGCTCTTTGGTTTCGCTGCCGCGCACATTATAGAGTGCGGCGTGCAGTTCCATGTTCTCGTACGCTGTCATCTCAGTATCCACACTTGGGTCCTGGAAGACGATGCCGAAACTCTTCCGGGCGGCATCTTGCGCCTTAGTCACATCGTGGCCGTTCAGGTGCAGTTCGCCACCACTTGGTTGCAGCAGCGTGGTGAGCATTTTGATGGTGGTGCTTTTGCCTGCACCGTTCGGTCCGAGCAGGGCGAACAGCTCGCCTTCCTTTACCGTAAAGCTTACATCGTCCACGGCGGTGAAGTCACCGAATCGTTTGGTGAGGTGGCTGACTGATATAGCGGGCTTAAGCGCCATGGAGTTCGAGTCCCTCGCCGGCAGCTTCCTGCTTGCTGGAGCCCCGCAGTTTGACGTCTTTCAGGAACAGCGAGATGATGAAGGCCAGCACCACCATGGGGATGGCGATCTTAAAGACATCACCGAATGCCTGTGAGAACGATACGAGCACTTTGTGCAGGACGGATGGTGGCAGCTTTGCCAGACCGGCGGTGCTGCTGTGTAGACCCTGGGCGGCGCTGGCGCCCGCACTACCGCCGATGTTGTGCATGAGGTGCACCGTCAGGCGGTTGGTCAGGATGGCCCCGAAGATAGCGGCACCGAGCGACGAGCCGATGGTCCGGAAGAAAGTGATCGAGCCTACGGCTGCGCCGAGGTGTTTCGGCTCGACCGCGTTCTGCGTGGCCAAGTTGAGGGTAGGCATAACGCTACCCATACCCATGCCGAGCAGTACCATCCATATACCCATCACGACTCGGTTAGTGTCAGCGGTAATATGGCCGAACAACCAGAAGGAAAGGGTGACGAGGAGGGTACCGATCATAGGGAAGTAGCGGTAGCTGCCGATTTTAGAGATCAGGCGGCCAGAGCCGATGGAGGCGGTCATCATACCGGCGATCAGCGGCAAGAGCATCAGGCCGGATTTGGTAGCGCTATCACCCCGGACGAGCTGCTGGTACTGTGGCAAGAAGATCATGGCACCCAGCATGATGATGCCCAGGATGAGTGACAAGACACTGGTGATGCGGAAGACACTGTTTTTGAAGAGGCCGAGCGGCAAGATGGGTTCCTTGGCATAATTCTCACGCCAGATAAACAGGGCGCCGAACACGACAGCTGCCGTGAATAGTCCGATGATTTCGCTGCTTCCCCACGGGTACTGCGTACCGCCCCATACGGTGGCAAGCAGTAGGGATACGGCGCTGACGGCCATGAGTCCGGCGCCGGCCCAGTCCACTTTGTGAGGTGAGCGTACGGTGTGTAAGTGCAAGCGGGCGGCGATTGCACTAAGGGCCAGAATCCCCAGTGGCAAGTTGACGTAGAAGATCCAGCGCCAACCAGTGATACCGAAGATGCTGTGCGCGTCGGCGAAGAAGCCGCCAAGCAGCGGGCCGGCTACGCTCGCAATACCGAAGACGGCACCGAAATACCCCTGGTATTTACCACGTTGTGCGGGTGGTACGATGTCGCCCATGACGGCCATGGCAAGTACCATCAGGCCGCCGCCGCCGATACCTTGCAGGCCGCGGAATAAGATAAGCTGCGTCATGTTCTGTGCGGCGCCACAGAGGAATGAGCCGAGCAAGAATAGGACAATGGCGACCTGCATGATTTTCTTGCGGCCGAACATGTCGCTGATCTTGCCGTACAGTGGTGTCACGACGGCGCTGGTGAGCAGATAAGCTGTAGCGACCCAGCTGTATTGACCGAGGCCCCCGAGATCGCTGGCGATTTTCGGCAGGGCGGTGCTGACGATGGTCTGATCGAGCGCGGCGAGCAGCATGGTGAGGATAAGGGCCACGATAATGGTCATGATCTCGCCGTGCGAACGCTCGGCTGGTGCTTCAAGGTGCGCTGCCGGCTGAGCGGCAGCGGCTAGTGTGCGCGGACGCTCGGTGATCGGCACCGGCACGGGGGCGAGCTTACGCCGGATCGGTAACTTCGGCAGGGTTAATCTCATTTTTTCTCCTTTTTCTCTACTTTTGCTGCTTCGGCTTCGATATGTTGCAGCATCTTCTCTTGTACGCGTAGCATGATAGCTAACTCATCGGTATCCAGGCTGTGCACGATCTTTTTCATGAGCTCCAGGCGCTGTTCCTGTAGGGCATTCAGTTTCCGCTTGCCCCCCTCCGCCAGGGTGATGTTG